>Ga0123354_10018187_pt1 | contig 11018 bp, 8 predicted proteins | sample TergutLab28metaG_2_FD_97872 | JGI IMG/M metagenome (GOLD analysis project Ga0123354, IMG submission 97872) | Labiotermes labralis P4 segment gut microbial communities from Petit-Saut dam, French Guiana - Lab288 P4 | ecosystem: Host-associated > Arthropoda: Insects > Digestive system > Gut ... | reverse complement strand
GTGGGTGTGTGTGTGTGTGTGTGTGTGTGTGTGTGTGTGTGTGTGTGGTGTGTGTGTGTGTGTGTGTGTGTGTGTGTGTGTGTGTGTGTGTGTTCAAAGGCATTTCGGCATTGTAAGCCGTTCGAGCGTGGCTACAAATTACATATAAATCCATAACCCTTCACAGATACATAAGAAATGAAGAATCTGCAAGAGACCTACTGAGCAATTTGGCCACAGTCAATAAATAAGAGGGTGTCAGGCGTCCCTGATGTACGGTACTACAAATGAGCAGCAGAATATAAACGACGCTAATCATTCAGGGGCTTTGAATTCATGCGTTACTACAGTATTGACTAACCGCTAAGTGTTCAGTCACAAGTCCCTAGTGTCCTGCGCAGAACCTAAACACATACCGCGAACATTTCCACATTTCTTCCACTTCGCCACTCACAAAGATCAGAGGAAAAGCGCTACGTTCGATGAGCACTGTTAATACTTGGCAGTGATGTGTTCTACCACCAGTTGTCACCAAGCTAAACATGTCCGTGCCACCGGTTGTCAATATCTGCATATGTTTGTGCCATCAGTTGTCACTATACTGCATATATCTGTGCCATCAGTTGTCACCAAGCTGAACATGTCTGTGCTATCAGCTTTATAATTAATATGTGACCAGGTGTGCAGTACATGCGATGGTGCATAAGTGTTGGTCGGTGACAGGTGACATGAGCATGATGCACGTATGTACAGTACAACGTTAGGACTGCACAGCAGTAAGTTTCAGAGATACGGATTGTATGTACATCTCCCCGCCTATAACACTGGGATGGTGACAGATTGAGAGTAATTCCTACAGGTGTGCTAAAATACTAATTGTTCTGGAAGGTACTGACGAATATCTACTCCGGACGATAACAGAGTGACAGCGACAGGCCTGTAGGACAGGAGTACCTATCGTAACTTGCTGAACAAATTCACAACATTTTGTACGCAGGCTGTACCTACACACGAGATGTGAGGAGCGCTAGGTGCTGTCTGAAAGCAAAGCTGTGCCTTGGGAACTGACGTGGTCTCGTTCGATGGAAAGGTAACAATACTTCGAAAATAAAATTTTTGTATCGAGGTACTTGCACGCTACAGCTGAACAGCTGCTCTTCCTCAGACAACTTGGAGTCCATAGCCACTAGCAAGTGAAACGGCGTCGCCATTGACTCTAGCATTTTTCGGGTCGCTCTTTCGGTACTCAGGTGAAGATGGTGTTAAGAGATTCCTACTGTCCCTTAAATTGCGCATATTTGCTACTTTGGGGGCCGACGTAGTAGAAAAGTATTCATATGCACTTGAGGATTGAAATGGGATCCATTTCTGAAAAATTTTGGGTTTTATTTAAACTGTACCACGAAAAAAGTAAAAGGTATCATTAAAATTTGTGTTGCAATATCGTCAGATAATTTCACACTAACTCCAGACACGTCACATTGAAAAATGCGATTCTGGCTGCAAAGAAATAAATGTTCATTTTGTCTGGTGAGCTGCAAGGATCCACATGCATTTCCCCACACCGATGCTGAAGTCGCCGAGCTCCTCGCCAATGTTCGACAACGCTCTGAAAGTCACTATTTCAATCCGTGCTTTATTGGTTTTTACATGCAATGGATTTTTATCTTCTCCAAATCGTCCAGCCTGGCTTTGGGGCCCACTGAGTCTGCTGTTGAATGGATACAGGCGTTCTTTCCGCTGTAAAGCGGCCGGGGCGTGGTGCTGACCGTTCAGCACACCTAGCGCCGAGATGAGCAATAAGCATTCATTACGCAGACAGGGAGAAATTTACTGTTTTACGTGTAGTTTACTGACGTGTTTAATCATTTATCTTCGTTCATTTAACGACGTCGCCAGTAGTTCAGTCTGTACGGAACCTAATATCGGCATGAGCTGTTAATAATGTCTGGCAAAGTTATTCTGTGTGAAGTATTATGCCGAAATGTTCCTGTCAGGACTAATAAAAGCAACCAATGAAATCGTTAGGCAGAATATTAGGTGTTATCGTTGCATAAAATTCAAAACCTTACAGTCTGGTCAGCAGTATCAATCAGTTGATACGTCACGAACACCTTATCGGAACCTGCCCGAGTACTTCGCTCCTCCGAGTTCAGTTGCCTGCACGAACAACAGAGAGGGAAGAACCTGCTTTGATCGATTAGGCGTAACTTCACACATGTATTTGGCGTAAATCATTAAAAACGGAGAAGGGGGTGTTTTCCCCAAACACTCGCTTACTGGCTTTTTCCGCCCAAGTAAACAAAGGCAGTTAGGCTGATCTAATGGCGTGCGGCCTGCAGGTCCACAGCCAACCAGACTAAACAAGCCTCAGAATGGATCCTGAAGCTGAGATAAGTAATGACTGAAGCTTATTCTAGCAGAAAGAAAAGGTTTCAATAAAGAACTTGTTTACAAAGAACATTAATCCTCTAAAGACAGAATTTCGGTCCTCACTGAACTACATGGCAAGTCAGTAAGACAGAAGGAAAAGATGCAATTAACAGCTTTAGAGACAAGACAATTCCCCTGTGACACCTGCAGACACCCCAGCTGTCCGTGCGCTACACATCTTGTGCACATCCAAAATAAACGTGTATGTAATGACTTACCAATACTTGGGTATTCGGAAAGTACCCGTATCGTAATTCGGAGCAGCGACACACTCAGCTATTGCGTCTTTCTCATGTTCTAGACACACTGTCTCTTAACAGCCTGCAAGCACTTATTGCTTATCGCTCAGCCCCACGCAACGAAAATAATTTATTTGCTCTGGTCTGAAAAATATCACAACTGGAACAGCCTCCCGTCCCCTTGCTTCCACGTGGCTCCGAACATAATAACAGCCACCCACTGGCCTGTCTTCAGCATCGATCCAAATAATATCGCGATAAAAACCCCGTCCAAATAGTACGTTTCCAGCACACCTCTGTGTTGAGGTGTGTCAGAACAATACCAGTCAGGACAACGGACCTTTAGGCTGGGTCGGAGCAATGCTGTGATAAGGATAGCTCGAAAATGGAGTGCAGCGATACCGCAGCTGGTGTGAACAGTACCGGTATGAGGCTGTGTTGTTGTTACTCACCTATCTTCAGCATGGGCCCGAACACGGAGCTGTCATGCGCCGTGGAGCAGTTCCACCTTCTGTGCCTGAACTGCCACTGGCACTCCGCGATGCCTGCCCTCGCACCTCTCCCGACGCCACTCATGTGGTCCTGGTACAGCTGGCATAACTTCGTCTGGCCTGGAGACAGTCCGCTGATCTGCGTGCACAAAGGTGAGGCACCAATGAGGTATTGAGGCTGCGGCAGCCTCACCATGTCGGAACTCTGCAGACTCGCGTTCCTGGAACGAAAACACAACCCTGCATCAGGTCCGAATTATCGAGAAAATGTTAACCTCTTCTATGGGCCAGCCCCTCTGTGCTATATCTACGTACAGAACACACGACGTGTACCGAAATACATACTTTTCTTTGCCTAACTCCTCGATTTAATTTTAAAAAGTTTGCGCCCGTATCGAAGTTTGCAACAAAACTGTCAAGACAAGAGTCTTTCGGCGCGTAAAGGAAAATTACCGGTACCTTAGAGTGTTATCCATATTTTATATGGAATGCAGTCAGTAACTTTATCATTAGTACTCCTCGCCCAACCTTATAAGTTACGGACCAGGTCTGATAAAAAGCAATGACACTGAATTTATATTTTAAAAAAAGTTATTGCTAACATTTTTAGATTCCAACATGTTCCTCTTCCAAGTAGGTCCACTTAGAAGCGACTCGCTACTGGAGGCGAACCTTCAATCCCTAAAAGCATTACTGGAAGTCTTCTGTGAGTTTTTTAGTGCGTCGTCGGTTACGGTTCTCTGGATGCCGTCAACCGTCTCGAAATGATAACTTCGTAGTGGTATTTTATCCTCGGGAAGGCACATGGGGACAGATCTGGCGAATACGGGGGCTGCCAAACCGATAAGCAGTGTTCTTGTACATCAAGCAGTCCCTCATGGGCAGCGCAAGATGAGAGGGCGGGCGCATTGTCGTGCTGCAGAAATCGAGTGACAACAGTGTCTGGTCAAACGCGCAGCCATTGAAGGATCCATCGTCAGAAGGTCTGCTGAACAGTTTGATCCTGAGGCACAAATTCCTTGTGCACCACCCCCGATGATCAAACAAATGAACATAAACTTGATTTTTTATTTCTTCTTTCTTGGTTTCTTTGGACGAAGCAAGTGTTTTGTCGAGCCTCTCTTAATTCTGAAGTTTTGTTGCGGGGTCGTACTCAAAAACCCGGCCTTCGGGTCCAGTTAAAAAACTTTGGCTCATTTTCTTCGAGCTAGCCTTCCTTGCAGATGTCACGGCTCTTGCTGGCACTTGCCGCAATCCGTCACTGTTCGTCACTGATTTGGATACGTGACACAGCAGGAATGGAGGGCTTCAGTAGATGTCCCGAACAGCATTACTGTCATTTTCGTTAAGGTCGCGAATAGCATCCAAAGTACTAGAGCATTCCGACTCTATGGTGACAAAACACGGTGGATGGAGTGACTATCTCTCTCGACTGACCAGTTTCCTCGCATCAGCACATTACACAGAAATGGTGAAGCGCTTTTCAAGCAGCTCATCCATCCTATGAAGAGGACTGCATGTACTGTACCTCTGTGGCGAATCCTGATCCAGAAGCAGGTCATGTGGAGAAAGAAGGAATGTCGTATTTTTTCCATCCCGTTGCAAAAATGTAAGCGTCAGTCATCCAGCATTGTCCAATGTAGCAATAGTAAATATACGCAGCAATAAACGACAATACAAATGTGATCATTCACAATGCTTCATTATCAGCATAACAGAGAAATCTAGGATTCTTGCCTCATAAACTTTGGACATTTGAAATTAAATTCCGCCCTCCGCTTCTCCTTGTTTATACCCTTTAGTTCAGGTCAGGGTCGTCTGTCCTTTATTATCTTGCGTTTTGCCGCCACACTTCTCCTTGAGAATGACGTCTCTGTAAGTCCTCAAGCATATTATTATCACTTTTTCATTCATTCATTCTTCAGAGGAAGGTAAAGGTAAAGGTCACAACATGACAGTTTTGTGCACGCACAGAACAGACGCGGAAGTATAACTTCAACCCTTTCGCAAGTCAGCACTAGAAGAGGATGTGTGGTCAACACCACGCTCCGGCCACCTTACCCCCGGGGAAAGGCCCGGTATCCTTCGTACAGTAGGTTGGGTGGGCCTCATGGCCGCTCTGGACGGCAAGGAAAATTTCGTCTCTGCAGAGATTCGATCTCTGGATCGTCCAGGCCGTAGCGAGTCGTTACACCGTCTACGCAGACCCGACCGTCTCTTCAGGGGAAAGGTCATTAAAGAATAAAATAGTTCAAAATTATTTCTCTAAGTCACCCTACAGCAGTCCATACAACCTGACAGCACAAAGCAAAACTCACTTTAATTCAACACTATAAGGTGACCCGCTGACACAGTCTCCTCTTTTGGACTTTGTTCATCATCTAAAACTTGTTAAACACACGACGTTTCGGAAGCCGGCTCTGCTTCAATCTTCAGGTACAGAAGCACCTTACCTGGTGGATCCCTTACATTCAGCTACTCTCAGTCACTGGTCGAGCGGCATTTCTACCACAAGACCAAGATCCTGCCGTGAGAAGAGCCATATTATTAGAATTCTAGTACCAACATTCAATACGAAAAATATTTGCATGTTCCTTGAATTTTAAGTAACGCCATTACATGTTCATGAAGACTGACATCGAAATATCATGAAAGCTTCTATCATTTCGTTCTTTCATAGAAAATCTCTCATGCTTCTACAAGACACACTAAAGCAGAACATCAAATATCGCAATTAATGACAGCCTTAACAATATGAAAACACGCAACTGCTTGTTCCAATTAGTCATTTTGAGGAACCAGGTGCTGTGGGCTGTTGGGTCATTGCTCCCCGTCTTTCGAAGAAATGCACTACCTCCTTCTTCAAGATAATCCTGAAGATGTAGACGGTAAATTCCTTCGAAACGTCGGGAAGCTCGGACCATCTGTCACTCTACGTCATTCCAGATACACGCCCGGACCACCTGTCAGTCTACGTCATTCCAGATACACGCCCGGACCATCTGTTAGTCTACGTCACTCCAGATACACGCTCGGACCATCTGTCACTCTATGTCATTCCAGATACACACTCCGATCAACTGTCACTCTTGTCATTCCAGATACACGCCCGGACCACCTGTCAGTCTACGTCATTCCAGATACACGCCCGGACCATCTGTCACTCTGCGTCACTCCAGATACACGCCCGGACCATCTGTCACTCAATGTCATTCCAGACACGCGACCTGACCATTTGTCACTCCTAATAATATTTAAGAAGGCGTACAATACAGTACAGTACAATACATTACATTATATTACAGTACAGTACACTACAGTACAGTACAGTACACTACACTACAGTACAGTACATACAATAGAGTACAGTACACTACACTACACTACATTACAGTAGAGTACAGTACATACAATACAGTACAGTACATACAGAACAGTACAGTACATACAAAACAGTACAATACAGTACAGTACATACAGTACAGTACAGTACAGTACATACAGTACAGTACAATACAGTACAGTGCAGATCGTGATTGTGTGGGTCTACGACAGCACGTAAATCTACGGAGTTTCGTTACTTCAGTCTTTCTTTATTTCTTTTTCCTCCCCATCTCTCAATTTCTTTACGCCCCTCTTTCTTCATGCCTCTACTTCTTCTATTCATTCTACCTTTACTTGTTCAAGTTGTCTTTATTTTCTTCACTTTCCCTTCACCTTCATTTCCTTCTGCCCCTCTCTTTCCACACTGCCTCTCCCATTTCCAAGTAATGTACCTCTTGGGTCTGCATTCAACTTTGGATGTGTTAATTTTCAGGCGTCCCAAACTATCTGTCATGTGGTTTGAAAGAATGAACTCAGGTATAATGAATGAGGTTAGAGTTCTCTCTGAATCGAAGAAAGATGGGGTGGAGTGCAGCTAGCTCGCACCTCCACATCAATGCAAGGAGCATGCGCACTACAACAAATCCACATGTCTAGACAAGCATTACCTTTTCCAAAACAATGGGTTTGGAATTTACAGCCTGGTAATTGTACCATGTTGTCTTCTCCTTCCTTATCCCTCATTAATCCGCCAAGTTTCCTTGCGCCATCTAATTGTGATATCGGCATTCAATGCACTTCCAATTCTTTAGCTCGCCTTCCATAAATTTCATATAAAAGCAGACGAAGAAAATGAATGAAACCTGAAGATCTGTTTGTGCTGGACCCTGCTGATGTGACAAACATTAACGTGATTTGTGTTTGGGCTAAGGAGTGGATGTTGGCTGCTACAGTGTAATAAACAGCACGAGGTGAGGCACCTGCAGGTATCAGTTCCGGTCGTCTTCACACATCGTGTGGCAAACAGCAAACTGGTAGCAACGGCCGCGTGCTGTGTTTAACAACGCATCACTCGCTTTCACACATGCATATATTATGCTATAGTCTATATACTATACTACAAGTACATAGTATACAGTATGCTCCACTAACAAACTGTTGCACTGGATTATGTCAGTTTACCAACACAATCATCAGCAGGTGACTTAGAGTTTACAAACCTTGTCAGATATTTTGCACTGTTCGTATTATAAATTTCTAGATATACGTTTGGCCTAAGTTTGTCGAAACGAGAGTGCAATGTCAATACAACTAACTTGTTTGTTGGCCAAATGCAAAAGGCCTTCGCGTCTTCCACCGTCGAATTCGTGTTGATCAAGAAATATGACAATAACACCCCGAGTAGCTCTGAAGTCTCGTATTGGTTGTTACTCCAGATATTAACGTTCCTATTGGTCCATATCTAAGTTTTACCTCCTATCCCGATTGCATTACGAAGTTTGTAATTAACAAAGTCCGTGGTTTGGCTAGTGCGACCCTCACAGAAATTTGCCACTAGTTTACGCAGATGTGTTAGCCAGGAGGCTTTCTTAAAAAATAATGAGAGTTAAGTCTGTAAAAATCTCGAATTTTAAATCGGGCACAGGCTTCTAATATCCTGTAACTTTATTAGAAATGCTTATGACTTCTCGCCCTACTGTGCTGTGTGTAGCTAACCGCTCTGATCGTCCTAACTAGCTTCCTTGAACGCTGCTCCTTTTACTGGCTTACTCTGTTCCACTTGTTGCAATTAAATTCCCCTAAAGTATTATTAAAGCTTAAGTTATCTGTCATTTAATTATGGCCCTGTTTATGGATTCGAAAAATTCTCCCGCAAAAACCATAACTACTATAACGAAATATCAAAAATTAAAATTTCTTGTACTAATCTCACATCGTTTCGCAAATGTACTGTTTTATTGCCATTCGGTGACACCTAACAAAACACAAATTATCTGTACTTGCATAAACAAAAGAAACGTTCGTACAATGTGACTGCTGAAAGAATTCACCTAACCTAACCTAACCTAACCTAACCTAATCTAGCTGACAAATCAATGTAACGCACGAACACCTGCCCATGAACTGACAGTATCATGCGAAAAGAAAAGGTCAAATTCGTCTGTCAAAAACCAAGTGTGACGTTTGTACCTGTGACTATATATGACTGCGTGCGACTACACAGGGTGTTGAAAAAATGGTGACGGAGTTCAAGGGTGTGCAGCAATCAGACGAGTCCATACATGCCGAACCTCTCCACTAGACGGTGATGAGTGGTCACTTTAAGGCTCCGGCAGATTTACACCGAAAAAGGAAACTCTGTTACGTACTGAATAGGAAGTTGGTGTACCCAAGAGATGGTCTGGATGTTTTAGACAAAAAAATCTCCTTCCACGTGGATGTGACCTTCGTTTCCTCAGTTGTCCGGCCCGTTACATAGTCAGTGGAACGACGGAGATATCGGGGTCCACATCATTGCTTATGCATGTGTAGCCGCACCAGCATCTGCGCAGGTTCGTTCATTCGGATGTGCATTGCATACCGTCTGCAGGGGAAGCAACGGACCGCAACGGCGCGTGAGGACCGGGACGTTACTAACTTAGTACAGTTATTATGTACTTCTCAGGACACAACAGTGACGTCATGTCACGGACAGCGACTGACTGACAATTTAGTGAAAAAGGTGTAGCCAAAGGGGAGGATGCCGAGCTGCGGCGAACTCGCCCCTCCGCTAACACAATTCGGAATTTCAAAAAACACGAGTTTTGTATACAAATAAAAGGGATTCAGAGACACATTCAAAGAGCCCATTTAGGTCGGTAACACATATCGACGACGCAATAAATACACTGACAACTTATACTGGCCTGTGCTGCTGTTAGCTCCACATACTAACTGTTGTTTATTTACTTTCACTTCGTCTCCTTCCATAAATTTACTTACTTGTTTACCCACTAATGCCACTCTTCATTTCTGCTATCTTTCCCGTCCTTCTTTTTCATTACCGTTCATTTTATTTCTATGGTTTTTCTAACATCTTCGCTTTATTTATTCATTTACTTACATTTATTTATTTCTACCCTTATCTCTTTGCATACTGCACGTATGTATGTATGAGGGGATGCTGATAAATTCTTAGCCCGACCTACTTCCCGATGTCGTAGGACAGAATCGATAGTGTCTTTGGAAGGGGGGGGAGGTCTTATCATGTGCCGAATTCTAAGTCTTTTCTTGTTACGGAGGCTGAAAGGAAGCATGTCAGGCAACGCGCTCGATTTCAACATGGAGACGCGAGCTGTTATCAAGTTTTTTTTTATATACAAGGCAAGGCGCCGAAGGAAATTCACGCCATTCTGACAGAAATATTAGTGGAACATGCACCATCGTACGCCACCGTCAAAAACTGGGTGGCTCAGTTTAAACGTGGTGATTTTTCCACCTGTGATGCGCCTCGTCCTGGACGAACCAAAACAATGACCACCCCAGAGATTATTGATCAAATTAACGAGCTAATCTTGGAAGATCACAGGATTTCGACTAAATCAATAGCTATTGGGCATCTCACGTGAGCGGGTTGGGTCCATCATTCATGAAGATTTGGACATGGGAAGCTCTCCGCGAAGTGGGTCTCGAAATGCCTGAACGCGGATCAAAAATGTCAACGGTGTCAGTCGTCTGAGCAACTTTTGGAGTTTTTTCGGCACGATCCAAATCATTTCCTGTCGCGATTGATGACAATAAACGAAGCCTTGTTATATCACTATGACCCGGAGACAAAGTAACAACCAGTGGAGTGGCGGCAAAGCGGCTCACCCCGCCCCAAAAAAAATTCCGAGTGCAAAAATCCGCTGGAAAATTCCTCGCCTCGATTTTTTGGGATCAAGAGAGCATCCTCCTCATTGACTATCTTCCAAAGGGCCAAACTATCAACGTGGAGTATAACTCATCTCTACTGGTGCAATTGAAGGACATTTTGAAGGAAACGTTCCGCGGGAAGGTCACCAAGGGGTCTTGTTCTTGCACGACAATGCCTCAGCTCACCGGTCACTTGTAACTCAGAAGAAACTGGCCTAACTGGTCTTCCAGTTTTCTTGATCACCCAAACTATTCTCCGGATCTGGCCCCGTCGAAATACCACCTGTTCCCTGGACTGTAAAAAAATTGAAAAGTAGCCATTTTTCGTCCGACGCAGAGGTCACTGCTGTCGCGGAGACTTGGTTGGACGGACAATCTTCTGATTTTTTTAGTAGCTTACATACGTTAGAACAACGGGCTAAGAAGTGAATTGGGCTTCGAGGGGATTATGTTGAATAAATACCGAGGTAGGTCGCTGTAGCTTGTAGCCTTCCTGGTCGGGCTACGGACTTATCAGCACCCTCTCGTATGTATGTAGGTATGTATGTATTTTTTTAATATATTTATTGGCATGCTCCATTACATTATGTTTGTAATACTACATGCTTTTTACATTGAATATTGCAGTGATTATCTATCTTCAGTGATATTTACAATT
>Ga0123354_10018185_pt1 | contig 11018 bp, 8 predicted proteins | sample TergutLab28metaG_2_FD_97872 | JGI IMG/M metagenome (GOLD analysis project Ga0123354, IMG submission 97872) | Labiotermes labralis P4 segment gut microbial communities from Petit-Saut dam, French Guiana - Lab288 P4 | ecosystem: Host-associated > Arthropoda: Insects > Digestive system > Gut ... | reverse complement strand
GCTGGAATGGAAGGGATATGGAAGGAAGAAGCTCTGACCTGTTTCACGGTACGTCTGCTTACTATATTAGCAGCTGTCAGGAAAAATACAGACCCACATAAATAATCGCAAGGTAGACGTTTCTCCGGGTCCAATCATGAACGCAGGACATCCGAACACGTAGCAGGAATGCCAACCATTCGACAGTGGCATGATGAATCAGAAACGGAAGTTGAGGCGCATTTTTCAGTCGCATTCGCAAAATTGCGAAGTGCGACTATTAGCTTCGTCATATCTGTGTAATTTCAAGCTTCCGCCGCGAAGGAGACGAGAACTGCGCTCTTCTGGGCTATTACGCAGCAAGTACTGGTAATTTCTTACCGACGTTTCGAGGCAACCTATCGTGCCATCTTCAAGGGTCCAGAATCAGAAGAGCGCAGTTTTCCCCCTTTTCCCGTCCACATAGAACAACTCGGCTCCCACTGGACGGATTTTCATGGAATTTGATATTTGAATATTTTTCGAAAATCTGTCAAAAAAAATTCAAGTTTCATTCATATCTGAAACGAAGAGCTGGTACATTATACGATCTATTTAAAGCAGCAACAACAATAATAATAATAATAATAATAATAATAATCTCGCTGAATTCTCCTCAGAATGAGAAATGTTGCAGACAAGTTGTAAGGAAATTACAACATATTTTATGTTCCTGAGGATCTATTTAAAGCAGTAATAATAATAATAGATAATAATAATAATAATAATAATAATCTCCCTGAATTCTCCTTAGAATGAGAAATGTTGCAGACAAAGGTTGTAAGGAAATTACAACATATTTTATGTTCCAAACCAAAATCTTGTCGTTTATGAGACAATGTGGAAAAATATGACAGAGCCAGACATACCATAGTTGGGAGCACAATACGACGCAGAAGAGTTGTGATTTTCATGCTGGGTAGTTGAGGCAAGAACACAGACACAAACTCACAACGTTTAATACTTATTATTGCTAACAGCAGCATGAAATATTTCGCAGATCGACAACGGTGCATTTCCATGGCAACGGTAATACTGGACACTTTGATAGTGTTTACAGCTACATCTATGACAATAACAATTAAAACGAGCGTATTGTTGCGTTTCCATGGCAACAACGGTTACGCGAACGCATCACAATGTAACGTTGTACGTACAGTGTCCATCTCGTTGGGAATGGAAAAATGAGGGCAGTTTGGAGGGAGGGGAATCACGAAGCCCCCCAACACATATTCAAACCAACAGCAAATAACACTGGACACTGACCCTTAAAGTAAGGGACTACTAACGGCGGCAACAAAAACCCAGTGACAGAGCGCAATGTCAAAGAACGAAGATAACTTCACAGTTTCGAAAGCCTGCAAACTCACAAAGCACGGAAGGTTCAAATCATGTCTCACACATGGCAGCGTTAAACAACCAAACTTTATAACTGTTTAGTTTATCTAGCAATGCTTCCTCAACTACACCGGGTCATCTTTAGGGCATCTTATATCGTCTTGCGGGAAATACGTGTACGTTGTCCTTCAGTCACCGTCGTCACCTACGTGTCACGTCAGACGTATGACAATTTGCAGTGATGGTAGATCGATTGCTGGGGTGACCCAACAGCAATCATTTTCTGCGCTACTATATAGGATTTCCTAAAATATTTTCAAAAGTTGGGTTTACAAGTTATAAATACGGGCCTGTACTGAGAAGCATAATTTACTGAAAGTGAAATGAGTTAATTATAAATTAATTTACAATATTCACACAATAAAACCAACGAGGACTACAAACAAAACGCTAGTTTTGATAGGATATACGTACGCGTATATAAAATTGATATACGTTATACTGTGTGCGGGTACACAACCCTGAACTCCGACCTCCTACAAGACGGTGATAAAAACTATTTTTCAGAATTAAGAATATGAACAATTATATGATATAAATTTAGTTTCAACTAGTACGTATATAAACCAGTGTAATACAACCTCATCTGATCGTCCATTTGACATGAGTTCTAGATTAACTCGCAATGTATATAAGTTGACATAAATTTCATTATGGAAGTACCTACGCACTGACAGTTCTTACATGTGTTTTGAAAATATATTCAGTCAATAGATATTAAACTTGGAATTTAAAAAAAACTAGTTTGTAGACAATATGGGATCCCATAATGTGCGCACTCACTAAATGCACCATGTCCATACGTGTATATAAAGTATTGGCCTGAAGACGGTTCGCTAGAACCGAAACACGTAGCCAAACTATGTATTATTGACTATACAATGATGTTGTGTTTGGCTGAATAAATCACATTATGAACAAAGTGGTACAGTTGTGTGCTTTCTTCTGGGTAATTCCGCGGCGTCTGAATTCTATATGCCGACGTTTCGGAACACTCTGTTCCATCTTCATAGGCGGATAGCTACCTATCCGCCTATGAAGATGGAACAGTGTGTTCCTAAACGTCCGCACATAAAATTCAGACGCCGGAGAATTACCCAGAAGAAAGCATACAACATTCAGAACACGGCGAAAGTTTGAAATCAAGAGAAATGCTATATTCCTCAAATCTCCTTCTCCCCTCACTTTGCATCCTAATACGTACTTACGCACCATAGGTCTGGTTATGTGGCTTATTATAAAGTGATTAACAAGACTTGCAACACAATAACTGCACAATTAACGCTTAGTTTCAACGTGTTCATTTGATTAAAGTTGTACTACAAGCAATAACAAAGAGGCAAACACGACTGACTGCTCGCGCCGAGGGAAAGTGGTGTCAGATACGAAGCATCCAGCATATAGTGTTAATGCTTACAGTAAAGGCTCAAGAATCAGCTTAAGTCCGCCCTTTCTTTGTGCGCAAACCTCAGGAACTGGCAATACGAAAAGGGTTGGTCTCCAGTTACTAATGGCTTACATCAACCCCACACCAACAAATAGGTTAAACCCCCCTATCATTGCGTACTGTGTGAAAATAAAAAGCATTGTGGTGGTACGTAGTAGTCATTAGTAAATGTTTCTGTGTATGTAGGTAGGTTTCACCCTTTTTATGGGCCACGAAGGCCCTTAGGGTGAGTAGAGGTATAGTTGTACTCTTTCTAGGACCTCGGCACTAGATGAGGTGGGGGGTCAGCCCCACGCCCCAGCCACCTCGACTCCCGAGAAAGACCAGGTACCCATTGTACAGGAGGCTGGGTGGGCCCCAGGGTCTGTCTGGACAGGTGTGGAGAATCTCGCCCCGACCGAGATTCGATCCCCGGACCGTCCCGCCCGTACCCAGTCGCTATACCGACTACGCTACCCGGCCAACTTCTGTGTATGTCCAATAGGAAAACATGCACGCCCTGACGAAAAGTCGTGACGTGAGCAAATTACGTCGAAGGAGCTTATAAATGAAGTACAATCGCTATACTTACATGGGAAATTAAAAACACGTGCCTGATGTAAATAATGGCGAAGGTTTTAAGCAATTCCGTAAACAAGTGGAAACTAAACTTAAAATGACATCGCTCCAATAGCAGTAAGATAACACTGACAGGACAGGCAATGTGTACGTATAACGTAACATTGAGGCGCGTTCGCGTAAACATTGTTGCAATGGAAAAGCATTAAGTATTGCACATTCTGAGTGTTTGTTTGTAGCCTTAGGTATCCAGCAAGCAATGTGCGTGTGCCATACTGTCATCTGTGCCCTGCCCCGCTCTACAGTATTTTTCCTCATTATCTCATAAACGGCATGATTTTCGGAGGAAAAAAAAGAAGTTATTGAGCATAAAATGTGTGTGTTTTGATTCTCTCTACAACTTTTATCTGAAACATCTCATTCTAAGAATAATTCAGCAAGATATCACACATGTACATAGGTAGGCTATTCATGTAAGGTACCCGTTGTTCTTGTCAGACTTTAATATAACTTGAATTTTCTTGAAAGATTTTCGAAAAATACTTAAATGTCAAATTTCACCAAAATCCGTCCAGTGGTAGCCGAGTTGTTCCATGCCGACGGACAGACGGACATGACGACGCTAATAGTCGCTTTTAGCAATTGTGCGAAAGCGCCTAAAAATGGTATAGGGATGGGTTCGTCAATGTCGAACAAAACAAAACAAATCCTGCATGGCGCATTCACGCAGGCCATACAGTTCGCTAGAGCAGACATGTCAGTTATTCCTTTACTTGGCGATGATGTATCGACAAATGACGTTTTGTAACGCATAATGGGATGGAATAATGAGAGGCGCGTCATAAATCGCCAAAAACAAAGGAAAGGAAAGGTCATTCATGCGCAGTGGGAATGATTTAACATTTGAAATCGGTAACGGGAACCGCTGGTCACTTTTTGCACCGTATGGTGCCCAGAATTTACACAGCAGGTGATGGAGGCAGAGGGGGGCACTGAACAATGCATGGTGTAAGTAAGTGGCAACAATTAAGATACCCGAAGTTGGAGCACAGGCCTATTAGCGACAGTCTAATTCTCAGGAACAATTGTGAAACGCCCTGCGCTATAATTAACCAGTTTGTTTAATGGATGGTGTGGCAACTACTCCTTTAAGCAGAAGTTGGTCACTGATATCACACAACTGGACGTACAAGGAAATAGTCACGCAATGCGTTCAATACAACCCACATGTAATTTATTTGTCTTTTTATCTCTCCCCAGTTCCCTAGCATACGCATCTTCAAGTCCCATTTCAACCAAAACCAAAGGGTAAAAGTTGACCCTGCCCATGCCATGAAAGCACATAGGGGCAGCAGGGCTCTCCTCTTTCTTAACCTCGGCACTAGATACAGGTGGTCAGCTTAACGCCCCGGTCGCTTTATCCTCATTGAACAGGAGTATGGATGGGCCCCTGGACTGCTAGGACGTTCTGGAGAAAAGACAAATCTCTTGAACCTATCGGTAACCGAACCCCAGACCGTGCAGCTAGTAGCTTACAATTACTGAACTACCCTGGCTCCTCTCCAGCTGATCAAGTCGTCATTCAATACCACCCTCTCAATCGACGCTGCGTAGATTATTAATTCCAAAAAGTGCAGGGCGTTGAGCTAGAATGTCTCCCAGTACAGCTTCCGACATGTGACGTGTTGATTTAAGAAGGTAAAGTGTATCTTATGTTTATTGGACCGTGCATCATTTTTATGGTTGAATAAAGAGAGACCAACTTGATGTCACTTGCTTTATTATTTAATTATTTACTGCTCAACATGTTTCGGATGTTAATACATCCATCCTCAGGTGCTTGCGACTTATTTGATGAGTTATTTCATGGGTTGTATTGTTCTGGTTGGCTGGGGTGGTGTGGTATCCGGATGCAGGCTGAAGCAGTGCTTCAGCCTGCATCCGGATACCACAGCACCCCAGAAAAAACCACAACGTAACACCAACACACATCGAACCAGAACAATACAACCCATGAAATAGCTCATCAAATAAGTCGCAAGCTCCTGAGGATGGATGTATTAACATCCGAAACATGTCGAGCAGTAAATAATGAAATAAAAAAGCAAGTGACATCAAGTTGGTCTCTCTTTATTCAAGGTAAGGTGTTTTTGTGTTTCAGCAAGAAGGTGTCTTAAAAATCTGTGGAGAAATAAAGCGAATAAGCCGCACACACACACACACAAACACACGCGCGCGCGCGCGTCAACGGATAGAGCAAAGGAAGTGAGAAATTCTGAACGCCCTTTGTCATAAGAACCAAACAATCACTGTCACAGTAGAATTTCAAATTTTACGTTGTTGATACCGTGCATTGTGACATAATGATTATAATGGAAAGCCAACCAAATGCACAGCTGCTACAATTTGATTTCATTATGTATCTTCTGCATGTTTCGTGCCCTGAAGGCCCGTCATCAGGAAGTTAGCTGTAATAATACAGGCATTATGGTATAATGTACGTCCGCCACATACGTGGACATACATTATACCATAATGCCTGTATTACTTGACGTTCATTGAGCCGTGCATCGTAATGTTATTCCTATAGAAAAGCCAACTAGATGCACCAATGTATCAAATTTATTTTAGTTTGGAATGACACTCTACATGTTTCGGACGGGTTTTCCGTCCATCATCAGGAGTTCAAGACTGTACATACAGCAACCAAACAGATACTGCTGTCTGCTTGCTAGCAAGCAGTCGGCAGTATCTGTTTGGCATATGCTTGTTGCTGTATGTACAGTCTTGAACTCTTGATGGTGGGCGGAAAGACCTTCCGAAACATGTACAGTTATTCCAAAATAAAATAAATTTGACTTACTGGTGCATCTAGTTGGCTTTACCATAACAATAAAAAAAAACTGTATTATTATAGCTAACTTTCTGATGACGGACCTGCAAGGCTCGCAACAAGTAAAAGATACTTTGTGTAATTAAACTGTAGCAGCTGTGCATTTCGTTGGTTTTACATCGCAATCAGCAAAATTTCAGTATTAAATAAAATCAACTGTTTTTCCTACTGTCGCCTTTATTTATTGTGTACAACACTCCTTTATAGCATAGTGAGGGTGAACCAACAACAGTTCTTTTAAGAATGTCTGCAACAAGTCCCCAACGAAAGCAAACATGACTTCACTCGTCGCAGTTCTTCGGATCGCTCCAGTTTTCTATGGCAGTGTTTGTACTGGGCAAGATACGAATCACAGTTTATGAGTCGCGTTTCCAGCTCCGCCCTTTCAGCAATTTCAGGTGCAATTCAGAGAGGGTGGCGTAACAGGAAAGTCCATGATGCAACAAGTTGAGGTGACTGCTGGTTAAGTACAGGGCCAATCTTGAACACTGGCCTGAGCACTGCAGTAGTCGCGGGATGTCGCGGTGACGGCGGGCTTTCTATGCGATTAAGCTATCGTGCTCTGGTCAGCGATACAAGAAACACCCTGTACGTCTGTATTTAGATTTTTCCCCTAAAATGCAGCACCTCTCATTCTCTACAGTCGGACTGGCCCAAGAAATTTTGCAACACTTTCTACACTTTGGTCGAAATCAACACGGAATGTCTGTGGTTAATTTTGAACATCCCGCTTGCAAACTGCAGCGCCGCGAAGCTATACGTTTTCTCGCGCATGCTCAGAGGATCGTCAAAATGGCGTAATATGGTGATGTGCGTTTTAAGCAACAGGCTACTACTGAATTTCTTGTGGCCACGAAGGAATCAGTAACACACATTCACTAACGTATAGAAATGTTTACGGTGTCAAAGCTGGTGACAAAAGAACAGTTCGTCGTGGTTCTTCACGAACTGTAGGTTCTGAGAAAAGCCAGTCGAAATCTCAGCTACGCGCGTCGTTCTGGCCGGCTAACAATTGAAGATGCAGAAGCAGTGACGTTGGTCGGCAATATGCCACGTGGTCAAACCATTAACTCATATCTCTACATTCAAACTCTTCAAACATAAAGGGCGTTTCAGGAAGAGATGACTCCACAGAAATGTTACTGAAATCCTCCTTCAACAAGACAACGCACGAACACACAAAAGTTTCAAAAACACGGGAAGAATCACGTCTTTCTTCCCCACCCATCACACAGCCCAGATCTTGCTTCCTCTAATCTATAATACCCCTTTGAAGCCCTCAAAGATGCCATCCTTAGGCAAAAGTGTGGGAGTGACGACGATGTTGAAGAAGTGGCTGCGAGTACAAAATTCAAACCGATATAAGAATGTTAGTTTCTCGCTGATGCTGGGTTCTTGAAGGCGATGGAAGGGGGTGTATTAAATTCATGTAGTTATCCCACGAATATGTTAAAAAAATTACACCGTATAATAAATTACTAGCAATAATAATCGTGCTGCAAAACGTTTGGTAAACTTTCGGAAATTCAGACACAATCAGTTTAGGCATCTTGAAAACGAAATATTATTCGATTCCTTTCTCATACATTAAACTCAGCCGAATTTGAGGATTCCATTCTTCTAAGATATGACGCTGTAATCGCTTCTGAGAAATATTTACATGGTCCTGAATGTTAAAATAATAACACATATTGAATGTCAGCACTGCGATCTCTCCGACACTGTCGTAGCATCTCAGAATGGTCCGTCGTCAAATTTTCTCTTGAAATAATTGTAATGTTTCCTCTAGATAATGACATTTCATCGCGCATACATAAGCCTAAAATTGTCATTGGCACTTGGTAAAAACAAGCAGACCGTCGTGCAAAATGTGACAGAATGTGAAGGTGTCAGAGGGTCAGTTTAAGTTAGAATACAACAACACCCGGCGGCAAAAGCAGTAAATTGTTTTATGTCATCTGCCCTCTCGTCAAATCATTTGACGCTAGAAGAATTTGAATTGGAAATTCGTGGAAGCAGCTGCATAGCCCAAGTGAAACATGAGAATTTCAGCGTTTGTCACGCTGCTGCAAAATCGTGAGATATGAAGGTAGATGCTTGACGATTTGTGAAGTACGCACAAATAATATGAAAGGGCTTCCACTCAACAACATAGATACGGAACTTTGTAATCCTCAGGCTGCCGACAAAATAAGAGCAGAACAAAACAACGAAAGGAAGGCACGCGGTTCGTCAGGAGATCTCCCAACTGGAACCCAAATTCAGGAAGTTCAGGCACACACGCCTGCCGAAACACGTCCCAGCTCTCACATTATGAATCAGTGAACATCTCTGCTTCAAATGGAATACACTTAATACTCATACCCTACAATTATGTTTTCGATTCTGGCCAGCTTTTGGCGCCTCTTGAACAACAGGACACACAGTTCGGATGGTTAACCGTGCAGGTTCCATTGCGTTTAGTCGCCTCAACGAAGCGGTGGAGGGCGGTAATTTGAGTCGGAAGACGACAAATCCGTGGTGGTGCAATGATTCCAATAGCAACCCAAGGAGTCTTCTGACAGACACGACACGCTTGCAGTGTCCCATACCTACGTGCATTACATCTATCTATGATCTCGTCAAACGGCGGTAAACTTGGCAGCACCATATCTCCGCACGAAGAGGTTTTCGGCAAATGTGCAAAGAACTTGCGTGACTCCATGTAAGCTTAAACACATCAACTGAGTGAACGCACCTACGTTTGGAACACGGTGTATTTGGTCGTTTATTATTATTAGTGGTGGTGGTGGTGGTGGTAGCAGTAGTAGTAGTAGAAGTAGTAGTAGTAGTAGAATTCAATAATTCGCCGCACGTTAGTTACTTGGACCTGTGAGAAGGCCTTTCAGCTGTAGAGGCCAAATAACGTCCTATGAGACCGGTATAGAAAATGAGAGAATTCAGAAGAAAGCCGTCGTGGCTTATCGAGGTAGGCCACCATCCCTTACCGAAATTACACTGATAACTGGCTCTTGGGATACTTTATCGACGCTTGTTCAGCTGTAGACCCTTCACAGTGCCGAATGATAATGCTGATAAATTGTCACATTACCTATTTTAAAATACAGGATATTTAAAAAACAGAGCACCAATTACAAACATTTAAATCTGCAAAGATAATTTAGCTGTAACAAATCAAATACAATTTGGTAGCAGAAAGAACCATCTTTGTTTGTTTCTCTTCCACATGACGTCATTATGACTGAGGTAGTCATAGAGATGTAAAGACTTGTAATCGGCCATACCTTTTTGTTTAAATGAGCAGTAGTATACCAGAATATATTACAATGGCCACGAGAACCACATGACCTGGTTCAAGATTCGAAGCCCGGACGTCCAAAATATGAAGGCACGCTACCACTCAGCGGACGCAATTCGATACAGATGCTTTCCCAACAGAACACTCAGAACGTGTTCAGACTTATAGTACACAAGACGCAGAAATGGGTTGCATTTTGAAAACTGGTACCAGCACAAAGAAATGCTGCTCTACATGAACAGCGGAAGCCGTTTGCTGCTGTTCCAGATTCGAGTCATCAATTTGTGTGAAAAGGACGGTCTGGGTGGGGATCGTGTTACGACGCCCCGCCTAAAGATATAAGCGCCGGAACATGGTTGCCTCACACAGTTGTTATGATCATAAGGTGACGGTATAATAATACGCTATCCAGCGTGTGTTTCATCGATATTGCCTGGAGACTTCAATTATAACGTACACCGTCCGTGATAAAATGGGAGTTACATTTTTTGTAAGTACCTTTTACTTCCATACAACTCTGTTTCTCAAATAGTGGACCAAGAGTACGGAAAAATTTGAAATTTAAATATCTGCAAGAATTAATCTAACAAAGAAAAAGGGGTTAAAAAGAAAATGAAGGAAAATGCATAAAGAGTGACTTCTAAATTCGTGCACTTCACGTATTGTTGTTAAATCGATTAATGGAAGAGGATGAGGGCCGGCGCATGTAGCATAAGAGGGACATAAACAAGGCATACAGAATTTTAGTTCTGAAACCTCATAGGAACAGATCATTAGGAAAACCAGGTGTAGATGTGTTGATGATACAATAGATCTGAGAGAAACTGGACGTGAGGGCGCAAACTCGAGTCTTATCTCTCAGAAAGTGACACAATTACAAGTTTTTGTGTACACGGTAATGAACCTTCCGGCCCCATAAAATCCAAGAATTTCCTAAGCACTTCACCGGCTGTCGTTTGTAGGCGCGTTAGCAAAATTACGAAAAGAGACTATTAGCTTCGTCACGTCTGTCTGTCCGTCCGTCTGTCCACATGGAACAACTCGGCTCCCACTGAACGGATTTTCATGAAATTTGATATTTTGAGGTTTTTTTTTTCGAAAATCTGTTCAGAAAATTCTAGTATCATTAAAATCGGACAAGAATAACGGGTACTTTACATGAAGGTTTTTTAATAGCTACTGCTCAGCGTTGGTATCTATCGAATCTACAATTATCATTATTATTATCATCATCATCATCATCATCTCCTTTATGCAGGGTATTTATACTTATATTCCTGAGGCAAACTGTGTCCCTAGGGAATACAGTGTTGCAGCTATTCTGTTGTTACTATTCATGGTGCTTATATCGTTAGTTTCAGTGTTGAATCTATTGTACTTTTACATTAGTACTTTCCGAAGTATGT
>Ga0123354_10018182_pt1 | contig 11020 bp, 8 predicted proteins | sample TergutLab28metaG_2_FD_97872 | JGI IMG/M metagenome (GOLD analysis project Ga0123354, IMG submission 97872) | Labiotermes labralis P4 segment gut microbial communities from Petit-Saut dam, French Guiana - Lab288 P4 | ecosystem: Host-associated > Arthropoda: Insects > Digestive system > Gut ... | reverse complement strand
GGAGTCGGCGTTGAAGATGTTGTCCTTGTACACCGACCGGATCTTTTTCGTGATGGAGGCCGCCCGCTCCTGCGCCGAGAAGGTGCCCATGTTGGATATAAGGAACAGCGTGTCGCGGAACGGCGCCACCGGCGCCATGTCGAGCGCCTTTGCGGCCCTGGCTGCCTTGAGCGCGAGGCTGTCGGTTTGGGCGGCAGTGGCTTGTTTTTGAGTGGCCTGCCGCTTTACCGTTTGGGCAAAGGCCTCCTGAACAAAGGCCGCCTGCGCAAGGCATACGCACCCCCCCAAGATAAGCAATGACCTGATTAAAGAACGTTTGAACATATCGCAACAAGGTTTTTGCATTTATTTCTGCCAGTAGAGAATCGGGTATCCGCCGCCCGCGGGCATCTTCCACGGATTGGCGTCATCATTGCCGAACTTCCAACAGAGACCGCCCAAGCCGTCGCCGTTGACCGGATCAGAGTAGGTAGACTGCGTTTGCAACTGCGCGTTCGTTTTGCTGATGCCATAAAATCTTGGATTCGATGTGTCGAATTGTCCCGTTCCTGTTGCGGTCATGGCATCCAACGCGAAATTATTAGACACTGCAGTATAGCCAACGCTGCTATAAATGTAACCTATTACACGCCCAACGTAGTCCGCATTGATCGTGGAATTGATCGCGGCACAGTTGATTATTGTGCCGCTATCTGCGCGCCCGGCGATACCGCCGGAGGCAGTATTAACAACCGCCATGGCAAAGGTAGCAGTATTCCCGGTGCTATAGCAATTCATTATTGTGGCAACATACACATCCCCCGCTATGCCGCCGGAATATCCGTCATAATAAACAGAAATATCCCCAACGCTGTAACAATCGGTTATTTTGCCGCCATCGTCTATAGTCCCGGCTATGCCGCCGGAAAAGCCGTCCTGATAAGAAGAAATATTCCCGGTGCTGCAACAATTGGTGATCGTAGCGTTACTCACATACCCCGATATGCCACCGGAAAAAGTAGCGACAATATTTCCGGCGCTGTAACAATCGGTTATTATGCTGCCATCACCTACAGTCCCCGCTATGCCGCCGGAAGTACCGGCGGCATAAGAAGAAGATATATCCCCCGTACTGTAACAATCAGTTATCGAGCAGCCGTATGTATATCCCGCTATGCCGCCGGAATCACCGCCGGAAGAGACACTCCCCGTACTATGGCAGTCGGTTATTATGCTGTTACTGCCCATATGCCCGACAACACCGCCGCAGGTTCCGCCTGAAATACTCCCTGTGCTGTAACAATCTGTTATTGTGCCGCTGCTATTTACATATCCGGCTATGCCGCCGGAAGAAGAACCGGAAATATTTCCCATGCTGTAACAGCCTGTTATCGTGCTGCGGTCATCTGCATATCCGGATATGCCGCCAGCATAAGCGGAAGAAGAAATATCCCCCATGCTGTAACAGTTGGCGATCGTGCTGTTACCGGTCACAGATCCCGCTATGCCGCCAACATAGGAGCTGCCGCCATTAACCCCGCCGGCAGCAATCTCCACTCCGAGATCGCTGACAGAACCGCCACTGATGTACCCGAATAAGCCGACATACCATTCGTCGGACCTGTTGATGGCCAAGTCTGTTATTTTATGGCCGTTGCCATTGAATTTTCCCGTAAAAGGCGTGTCGGCTGTGCCTATAGGCTCCCAGCCCTCGCCGGGGCTGTAATCTGCCAGCGAGATGTCGTTCATGAGTATATAGTTACCCGAGAGACTGTCTCTGACCGCATCCAGATCGACTGCTGTGTAGATCTTTATCCAACTGTCCGCGGCTTTAGATGTGTCCGGGTCTTTTTTGCAACTCGCGAACACCGCCGTCAGCGCCAGCGTCACGGCAAACAAAAAAAGTCTACGTTTTTTCATACTCGCGACAGGTTATTTTCCCCACTAAATTACAAAACATTTTATTATTTCGACACCTTTCCGGCTATTTCTCCCTGAAAAATATCTGGAGCGGCACCCCTTCGAAGTCCCATTTCGCGCGAATTTTATTCTCCAGAAAGCGGCGGTAGGGTTCCTTGACATATTGGGGCAGGTTGACGAAAAAGGCGAACGAGGGGGTGGGCGAAGGCAGCTGCATGGCGAACTTTATGCGGATATATTTCCCCTTGGTCGCGGGGGGCGGGGTCGCCTCGATGATGGGCAGGATATATTCGTTGAGCTGCGAGGTGGGGATGCGGCGCGAGCGCGACTTGTAGACGCGGTAGGCGGTTTGCAGCACGTCATAGATGCGCTGCTTGGAGGGCACGGAGGTGAAAATGACGGGAATATCGTTGAACGGTGCTATGCGCGCCATCACCGCCTCGCGGTACTCCTTCATCGTGTTGGCCTGCTTGTCCTCGACCAAGTCCCACTTGTTGACCACGACGACGCACCCTTTTTTGTTGCGCACGATGAGGTTGAAAATATTGAGGTCCTGCGCCTCGATGCCCTGCGAGGCGTCGAGCATCAGGATGCAGACGTCCGAGTGTTCGATGGCGCGGATGGAGCGCATCACCGAGTAGAACTCGAGGTCTTCGGTAACCTTGCCCTTTTTGCGCAGGCCGGCGGTGTCGACCAGGTAAAAATCCATGCCGAACTTGTTGTAGCGCGTATCGATCGCATCGCGCGTGGTGCCCGCCACGGGCGTTACGATATTGCGCTCGGTGCCGAGCAGGGCGTTGGTGAGCGACGACTTGCCCACGTTGGGCCGCCCCACGACCGTGATGCGCGGCAGGTCGTCCTCGTGTTCGGCCGTGGCATCCGCGGGCAACGAGGCGAGGATGGCGTCCATCAGCTCGCCCGTGCCGGTGCCTGTCATCGAGCTTATCGACAGGGGTTCGCCGAGGCCGAGGGCGTGGAAGGCGTGGGAGTCGTAGAGCTGGTCGTTGTTGTCGACCTTGTTCACCGCCACGAGCACCTTTTTGCCGCTACGGCGCAGGATGTCGGCCATCATCATGTCGAGGTCGGTGATCCCCGTCGACACCTCCACCAGCATCACTATCAGGTCGGCCTCATCGATGGCCAGCATCACCTGATCGCGAATTTCCTGCTCGAAAACATCCTCGCCGCCAACCGCATAGCCACCCGTGTCAATTACCGAGAACTCGCGCCCGGCCCAATCGGTGCGGCCGTAGTGGCGGTCGCGGGTGGTGCCCGCCGTGGTGTCCGTTATGGCCTGGCGCATCCCCACCATCCGGTTGAAAAGGGTGCTCTTGCCCACGTTCGGGCGGCCGACTATCGCTACCAATGCCATGCGGTTTCGTTTTTGTTGCTACATTTTATGCTACAAAGATAGCGGAATGGTTGGAGAACCGGAAAAAATCGCTAATATTGTATTGTATTTTAGAAAAATTTTAACACTAACTTAATTATGGGACAAAACACTACAACTACCCGGCCGGCCACCGCCGGAGCGGGCAAACTCCTGCCGGTGCTTTTCGGCTTTTTCGTAATGGGCTTCGTCGACATCGTGGGCGTGGCCACCAACAAGATCCAGGGCGACCTCGGCCTCTCGTCGACGATGGCGGGCCTCTTGCCCAACTTCATCTTCATCTGGTTTTTGATATGCTCGGTGCCAACGGGTCTGTTGATGCGGCGCATAGGCCGTAAAACGATGGTGCAGGCGAGCTACGTCATCACTCTGGTGGGCATGCTCATCCCGCTGCCGATGCTGCTCGGGAGCATGGCCACAAACCTCGGGGTTTACCTGGTAACGTTCGCCCTGCTGGGCATCGGCAACACCATAATCCAGGTGGCGCTCAACCCGCTCTTGACCAACGTAACGAGCGGCGAGCGGCTTGCCTCCAACCTCACCATGGGCCAGTTCGTCAAGGCGATCTCCTCGCTGCTCGGCCCGATGATAGTCCTGTTCTGCATAAACCACCTCAGCGGCTGGAACTGGGCGTTCATCGTCTACGCCGCTGTAACCCTTGTGGCCATGTTGTGGCTGGGGCTCACACAAATTCCGCGCGAAGAGCGCGTTACAGGCCAGGGGGTCTCCTTCGGCGACACGTTCGCCCTGCTCAAGGACTCGTTCCTGCTGCGCATGTTCATCTGCATCCTGCTGATCGTGGGCATCGACGTGGGTATGAATTTCTACATTCCCAAAATCTACGGCACCATCTACGGCTACCAGAACCCCGGCAACATGAACACCGTCTACTTCGCCTGCCGCGCCATCAGTTCGTTCGTCTGCGCGATGATGCTCGTGCGCATGTCGCCCCGCAAAATACTGCTCTGGACGATGGTTGCTTCGCTCGCCGCCTGCGCGGTGATGATGGCCCTTTCGACCATGCCCACCACGGCCATAGCGCCTCAGGTGATCTTCACCGTGATGTTCCTGCCCGTAGCGTTCGCCACGGCCAACGTCTTCTCCATCATCTTCTCGTTGGCGCTGGGCCACCGCCCCGACAAAGCCGACCAGATTTCCTCGCTGCTCATTATGGGCGTGGCCGGCGGCGGGGTTATGACCCTGATAATCGGTGCGATGACCGACTGGGTGGGTATCATCGGCGGGCTCACTGTCCTGCTGCTCTGCATGGCCTACATATTCCTGGTGGCCCTCGGCGAAGTGCGCCGGGCGCACTGACGCGCGCTGAGAAGTGTGAGCTCACTCTGATTAGATGTATCTGTCGGACAAAAGGATAGTCGTAACGCTCGACGCCGGAGGCACCAATTTCGTCTTCGGCGCCTGGCGGGGCGACGGCCCCGTTGCGGGGCCGGTGGAGCTACCCTCGTGCCCGACCGATCTCGATGCGTGCATAGCGCAAATGGTCAAAGGCTTTTCGGCGGTCATAGCGCAGCTCCCCGAGCGGCCCGCGGCGATCAGTTTCGCCTTTCCGGGCGCCGCCGACCACCAGAGCGGCATAATCGGCGGCTTTTCGATGAACTTCCCCGCCTTCCGCGAGGGGGTGGCCCTCGGGCCGCTGCTCGAGGAGCGCTTCGGCGTGCCGGTGTTCATCAACAACGACGGCGACCTCTACGCCTACGGCGAGGCGCTGGCCGGCGCCTTGCCCGAGGTCAACCGGCGCCTCGCGGAGGCCGGCAGCGCCAAACGGTTCCATAACCTGCTCGGTTACACACTTGGAACTGGGTTCGGTGTCGGCATCGTAACCGAGGGGCACCTGCTCCGCGGCGACAACTCGTGCGTGGAAACCTTCTGCCTGCGCCACAAGAAGATGCCCGATGTGGTAGTGGAGGACGGCGTCTCGATCCGCGCCGTTAAACGGGTCTACGCCGCCCTTTCGGGCGCCGACAACCTGCACCTCGAGCCGCACGACATCTTCGAGATCGGCATGGGGTGGCGCGCGGGCAACCGCGCTGCCGCCGTGCGCGCCTTCGAGGAGCTGGGCGAGGTGGCGGGCGACGCCATGGCCATCGCCGCGGCGCTCATCGACGGGATCATCGTGATCGGCGGCGGCCTGACGGGGGCCGCGAAGCTCTTCATACCCGCCCTGCTCAAGGAGATGCGCTCCACGTTGCGCACCCTCGCCGGTGAGACCACCGACCGTCTGCTGATGAAGGTCTACGACCTCGACGACCCGCAGGAATTCGCGCGTTTCGCCCACGGCGAGCAGCGCCCGCTAAAGGTCTACGGCACCGACAAAGAGATGGTTTACGACCCGCACAAACGCATCGGGGTGATGGTCTCGCACATCGGCGCCACCCGCGCCATATCGCTGGGGGCTTACGCATTCGCGCTGAGGAGCATCGGTTGAAAAACACATAGACTGAAAACACAATGAAAATCAAAGGCCTCTTTCGATTGAACCTGAAAACCGTCTATTTCAATCTCAAATATCTGCCTTTCAGGCAAGCAGTTAAAGTGCCTGTGCTGATCTCCAAAAGAGTTCATCTCAAAAGGGTATCGGGGAGCATCAGATTCGATTGCGCGATGAGGCCTTTTTTAGTTCAGATCGGTTATGGAGATGTCGGGATCTTCGACAAAAGAAGGTCGGGAAGCATTTGGGATGTCGCCGGAGAGGTCATATTCAAGGGGAAAACAAAAATAGGTCATGGCTCGAAAATTTCCGTGACTTCGACGGGGATCCTCGAATTGGGTGAAAATTTTTCCATCGCGGCCGAATCGTCTATCGTGGCGGCCCGCAGGATCATCTTCGGGAAAGGGTGTTTGCTTTCATGGGATGTTCTGGTGATGGACACTGATTTCCATAAGATAAAAGACGAAACAGATCGCATTATCAACGGGCCCGAACCGGTAACGGTCGGCAACAATGTTTGGATCGGATGCAGATGCCTGATCCTGAAAGGAGCTAACATACCCGATGGCTGCGTTATCGGTGCCGGTTCTCTCGTAAGCAAGCCGTTGGAAAGCGGATCCGCCATATATGCCGGAAGCCCCGCAAAATGCGCCAGGGAAAATATAGAATGGGAAGTATGAAGGATTTCGAGAGACTGTTCAGGGAGATCACTCCCGAAGGGATAGAGGACGACGTGTTTACGTTGGCGGGGAAAGTGTTTCCGGTCATCACCGCGGGCAAGGCGGCGCATTACAACTCCATGACGGCCAGCGGGGGCGGCTTCGGGCTGCTCTTCCGAAAGCCCGTCACGTGGTACCTTATCCGCTCGGACCGTTACACGCTCGAATTGATGCTCCAAGAGCGCACAAACACACTGTCTTACTTCCCGGATGAATATAAAAAGCAAGTGCTCTTTCTGGGCAGCCGGTCGGGGCGGGATAGCGACAAAATGCGGGAGGTCGAATTGACCGCCATCCAAACCCCCTCGGGCGAAATCGCTTTCGAGGAGGCGCGGCTCGTCATCGAGTGCGAATTGACACAGATCTCCACCCCGGGCCTCGACGATTTTTACACGCCGGAAGCACAGGAATATTTGGGCGAAGAGTACAAAGACCCAAGCCATTACCGTAAATATGTCTTCGGGACAATCACACATGTTTGGGTAAAGAAAAAAGATATTTAACAAACGTCCGATTTTCGCATCAATATTATATGTAACTTAGTATAAAAATATAGGGCAATTTATACAGATCCTCAATGAAACGTTTTTTATTGCTTGCGCTGATCTCGCTCGGGGCGGCGGGATTTAGCGACAGGGCTGCGGGCGCGAACGCCAACTCCGCGACCGGCAGCCCCGCCCACCAAAACGTTGCCGCCGCCTCGGCCGAGATCGACCGTCTGGCCGGTCAGGTGCTCAAAGAGCACGGCGTAACCCCCTCCGAGATGTGCACCGACGACGCTTTCCTGCGCCGCACCTCGCTCGTGCTCACCGGTCGTCTGCCATCGGCCGCCGAGGCGCGTGCCTTCCTGGCGGACAAGAGCGCCGGCAAACGCGCGCGCATCATCGACAGCCTCCTTCTGACCGACTCCTATGTGGACTACTTCGTCATGAAGTGGGGCGACCTGTTGCGCATCAAGTCCGAATTCCCGAGTAACCTGTGGCCCAACGCCGTACAGGCCTACAATCGTTGGCTGAAAGTGGAGATCCGCGACAACGTGCCCTACAACAAGATGGTCTATGAACTGCTCACCGCCACGGGGAGCGACTTCCGCGTGGGGCCGACCAACTTCTACCGCGCCTTCCAGACGCGCTCGCCCGAGGCGTGGAACAACATGGTGGCGTTGCTCTTTCTGGGCAGCCGCACTGCCGACCCGCAGGACGAGATATTCTTCTCGAACATAGCCTTCAAATCGAGCAAGGAGTGGAAAGAGGAGTTCCTCTACCCCGACATCGACAAGGTGGTGATGAACAAGACGGTAACGATGCCCGACGGCCACACGGCGGCCGTCAGCGCGGGCACCGACCTGCGGACGCCCTACGTCGCATGGCTCACCTCGCCTGGGAACCGTCAATTCGCCCGCACCATAGCCAACCGCGTATGGTATTGGATGTTGGGTCGCGGCATAGTGCAGGAGCCCGACGACTTCCGCGCCGACAATCCCCCCTCCAATCCCGCCCTGCTCGACTATCTGGCCGACCAGATGGTGAAAAGCGGCTTCGACATGCACGCCATGTTGCGTCTTATCCTCAACTCGCAGACCTATCAGCGCTCCTCGATGCCCAACGATTCGAACCGCGGCGACGAGGCGCTCTTCTCGCACTATAAGCTCCAGAGGCTCACCGCCGAAGCGCTCATAGACGGGATCTGCGACCTCACGCAGGTCTCCGACCAATATTACAGCCGCGTGCCCGAACCTTTCACCATCTTCCCCCCCGGCACGCGCGCCGTGCAGATCGAGGACGGCACCATAACCGACGCGCAGCTCTCGCTCTTCGGCCGCCCGACACGCGACGTGCCATACGAGAGCGATCGCCGCAACGACCTCAACTCCAAGCAAGTACTCTATCTAATCAACTCGTCCACCATCAACGACAAGATCAATAAGAGCCCGTGGCTCAAGGGGATGCTGGAGCAGAAGATGTCCATGGAGCGCATCGCCGAAGAGCTATATCTGGGAGCCGTAGGCCGCCTGCCGACCGATAAGGAGAAGCAGTTGGCCGCATCGCTCGCCAAGCAGACCTCGGTGCCCCAAGCCTCCAAAGAGTTGCTATGGGCGCTCATAAACAGCCGCGAATTTTTATTCAATCGTTAAAACCATGTCAAAAACATTTTCGCGCAGGGAATTCTTAAAATTAGGTGGTGCAGGACTCGCCTCTCTGTGGTTGGCGAACGCCTTCGCCCAAAAGATCACGGGCGGCGGAGCAACGGGAACGGCAGGCGGAACAGGAGCTGCAGGTGTTGCGGGAGCAGCAGGAGCGGAGAACGGGACGGGAGCTGCCGGCGGAGCCGGAGCGGGGGCCTCCTCCGCCACAGCCAGGACTGCCGCCGACAGGTTCTCCTATCCGACACCCAAGCCGGTAGCCAAGGCGGTGATAAACATCTATCTCGACGGCGGGTCGTCGCAGATCGACACGTTCGATCCTAAACCGGACGCGGGGCGCGACTATTGCGGCAACTACCGCAGTTTTTTGAAGACCAACGTCGACGGTATCATCATCGGCGAGAAGTTACCCCGCCTGGCCAAGATCGCCGACAAATATTCGCTCATCCGCTCGATGACCCATCCATCCAACGCCCACGAGACGGCACACTACTACATGACCACGGGCGACATGACCAAAGGCGAGCTGGTCTACCCCTCCTACGGGGCGGTCATATCGCTGCTCAAGGAGAAGGAGTATAAGGGGACGCTGCCCATATTCATCACCCTCACAGAGGCTTCGACACGCTTCAGCGAGGCGGGGTTCCTCGGGCCGCGTTACAAGTCGTTCGAGACGGGCGGCAATCCGGCGGCGCAATATTTCGACGTGGAGGGCATCGTCAACCACAACGTCTCCGACGCCGAGCTGAAACGCAAAAAGGAGTTACTGTACAACCTCGAAAACCTCGAGACGGATATCGACCCCAAGGCGGAGGTGGTCAAACAGTTGGATGACTACCACGAACGTACCTATTCGCTCATCCTTGGCGACGACCGCCAGGCGTTCGACCTGAGCAAGGAACCCAAGAGCGTCCGAGACAAATACGGCAGCAACAGCAAATTCGGCATGTCGTGCCTCGCGGCGCGCCGGCTGGTGGAGCGCGGAGTGCCATACGTTACAGTCCGTTTCACGGGCTGGGACACCCACAAGCAGCACTTCGCCCGCATGGACGAGCGGCTGATGGAGACCGATATGGGCATATCCTCGCTCATCGAAGATCTCGACCGCCTCGGTCTGCTGGGCCAGACGATGATAATCGTGGGCGGCGAGTTCGGCCGCACCCCGAAGATCATGTGGGAGCCCCCCTGGAACGGCGGGCGCGGCCATTTCAGCAACGCATTTTCGTATTTAGTGGCGGGAGGAGGTTTCAAAGGTGGCCATGTGGTGGGGAAAACCGACGCACACGCCGAAAACGTCATCGAACGCCCGGTCTATCCTCCCGACCTGGGGGCGAGCATCTACTACCTGCTGGGCATCGACCCGGCGGGCACCATCCCCTACCTGGGCGGCACGGTGCCCATGCTGCCCTCCTATGGCAACCCGAAAACGAGCAACGGCCTGCTTAAAGAAATTTTCGTATGACAACCTCCATCATCAAACGGCTCGGGGCGACGGCGTTGCTGGCCGCCGCAATTCTGCTGGCCACAGCCTTCACCGCCTCGGCCCAGAAACTCAACATAGGTTATGTCTACCCCGCCGGCGGACAGCAAGGCACGACTTTCGAGGTTACGGTGGGCGGACAGAACCTGCGCACAGTAACCGGCGTGTCGATAAGCGGCAAGGGCGTGACGGGCGAGATCGTCGATAACGGTTCCGCCAACGGCGCGCGCACTAAACGCAAGCTGACCGGCGAGCAGGACAACCCACAACTGGCCGAGAAGGTGCGCGTGCGCATCACGGTCGATCCCAAGGCCGAGGTGGGATTGCGCGACCTGCGCCTGTCGACCGCCTCCAGCTACTCCAACCGTCTGTTCTTCAGTATCGACCAGCTGCGCGAGGTCAACGAGCGGCAGCCCAATAATGATATGAAGTCAGCTACGCCGGGCGGAAAAATCCCCGTGTTGTTCAACGGACAGATCCTGCCCGGCGAGAAAGATTTCATGAGTTTCGAGGCCAAGGGCGGCGTCGACCTCGTCTGCACGGTCAAGGCGCGCGCGCTGATGCCCTACCTGGCCGACGCGGTGCCCGGATGGTTCCAGGCGGTGCTCACCCTCCTCGACAGCAAGGGGCGCGAGGTGGCCTATTGCGACGACTACCGCTTCAACCCCGACCCGACCATAATCTGCCGCACGCCCGCGGACGACACCTACACCCTCGTGATCAGCGATGCCATATGGCGCGGACGCGAGGATTTCGTCTACCGCGTCTCGGTGGGCGAGCTGCCTTTCATCACCTCCATATCACCCATGGGCGGCAAGGCCGGCTCCAAGACCAAAGTGCGGCTCGAGGGGGTCAACCTCTCCTCCAAAACCATGACCGTCAAGCCTCCGAAAGGGTTTTCGGGTATCATGCAGATCACCGACAAGAACAAGGGCCTCAT
>Ga0123354_10018181_pt1 | contig 11020 bp, 10 predicted proteins | sample TergutLab28metaG_2_FD_97872 | JGI IMG/M metagenome (GOLD analysis project Ga0123354, IMG submission 97872) | Labiotermes labralis P4 segment gut microbial communities from Petit-Saut dam, French Guiana - Lab288 P4 | ecosystem: Host-associated > Arthropoda: Insects > Digestive system > Gut ... | reverse complement strand
TGTCTAGATGTCACTACCGGTACTTCTCATCATGTCATTAGCTGCTTTATGTCTAGATGTCACTACCGGTACTTCTCATCATGTCATTAGCTGCTTTATGTCTAGATGTCACTACCGGTACTTATATTCGATTTAAAGATAAAAAGCACAAGGGGGCTCCAGTACTTTAAAAAACTGTCTGGGTTTAGCAACTTCACATATATACAACTTTAAAACACCTGTGACTTACGGCGACCATTCTTCTAATGTCGGGAAAAGATTCGCCCCAAGACAGTGTTTCATCCGGAAGGACTGGACTTTGCATAACGGCATACACACGTATAATCATGCCAAAGGGTGTACTTGGAGCACACCAGGTACACTGTTACTTTCAGAACATGACAGGCCGAACAGCATTGATTTGTACCAGTCGACAGCACTCTGTCCACTGTGGGTGCCTCTCACCTGGCTGTATGTTAAAATGAACACTGGCAACACCACTTGCACAGGCAGTGTACCGTGTTCTGCAGCACGGCGAAAGAGTTCGGAGAAATGCTTGCACTTCACTACAATACATTGCGATCATAATGCGTGATTGGATGCGATGTATGGGAAAGTAAAGTGGGGCAGGAATGATGGGTTTTGTGTGTTTCTGAAGGCAGTTTATGTTGTATTTTGGATCATAATGGACGGCTGTCACGTTTGTATAAATTTAAAACTCAGTTTTAGGAAAGCACAAAAGGATAACATGCACATTGAGCACCCCGATCAAAGCCACACTGATCCAGTCAAATGTTATAAACTGTTAGTGTAATAGGTTTTCGCGGATTTTTGTCGGTGTTTGAAACACGTACGTATACGTACATTGCAGGTACTATCGCCATGACATGCTTACATAAGCCTAAATATTGCATATTCACAACATATATATATATATATACACACATATGTATACACTACATATGTTACACAAGCCTATACATACAGTATACATTATACATATATTGCAAAAACATACAATACGTTCAACACATACACGCATTCATAGGCAAAGAAACATGCATACATACTCGCGTACATGCGCAAATACGTGTATGTGCCTACCTATATTCAAGCATAAAATACCTACATGCATACGTACGTACGTACGTACACACACACACACACACACACACCTACACACACACACACACACATATATATATATATATATATACACCTACATATGTACAAAGTAACTACATCCTATCCCAAATTTGTTATATATCAAAGCATAGCTTTACGATCCAATTTCATACTATCCTTGTAGATTGTAACCACTTTGTGCATGACGATTCCCCCGAAAAAAATACGTATGCACTTCTTGTTTCCCCTACCGAATTTTTACAACATTAAGACATTAAACAAGAAGCAAATTATAAAGCTTCCAATTACGTAATTACATCCATTCCCCCGCTCACTCCTCCCTCTACCGCTCACAACATTCAAGATCATACAAAAAAGATTCCAATTTTGCGCTGTCACAAGGCGGTATACGGGCCATGATGGGGGCCCATGTTTTTTTGCTGACGTGGCACAAAAAAACCGCGAAGTGCAAGACGGTTTAAACGCCAGAGACACGCACTTGGTTCAGATCGAATATGCAAATTTGTATTTTAAAATCTCCGAGGGTAAGTCGAATGGGACAAGTTAATTTGCATACCGAACACCGCATATAAAAAAGACCGGCAGTGACAAATGGCACAGTGCCACTGTGCTACTGTTGGCGGAGTCAATTAAACTAAGCCACAGCGTCAAAATGCCAGTCCATTCAGCTAGACCTTCTACACAAGTCTGGAAGATCCCAAGTCAATTCGTATGCAGAACACTATATTTGGATCACTGACTGTCATGAAATATTAATTCGCTGACTTCAAACCAAATGTTTCCGCATTATGACATCATCACGCCACATGTATAACACATGGGCTGTTTCATTCAGTAGCCTTTAGGATCCTTAACGCAGCAAATAACCAAACGTACGGATGTGCTGCCGAAGGTACTGACTTTGTGCACCTATGTTTTATTAGCCACCTGACTCCCACGTGGACATAACGTACCGTCCGTCATATGTGGCAGTTTCAAGCCGTACCCGGAATCACTTTGTTTCTGCGAAACACAAAACAGTACAAACATTTAGGCTCCATTTCCTTCAGACAAGTCCCTTGTGCAAATCCACGCTTCCGCCAACAACTGTAAAGATGTTGGAAACATTTCTGGAAGCCGCTTTGTAAAAGTCTTTCCATGTCTTCCGTCGCATTCTGAATGATGTCAGTAGCATCACAAAATGATGTCAGTAGCATCACAAAACGACGTCAGTTACATCACAAAATGATGTCAGTAGCATCACAAAATGATGTCAGTAGCATCACAAAATGATGTCAGTAACATCACAAAAACGCCGTCTTTTCAATGCTGATTTCAGTTGAGGAATAGGTAGAAATGAATGTTGTTACAAAGTTCTTTGCTAATAAATCCTCAACCAAATCTGACCGGTGCGCTGGAGCATTGTCGTGAAGGAGAAACCAAATGTATGTTCTTCAATTTTCGGGGTGTTTCCTTCTGACCTCATCCGTAAGGAGACGAAAGACGTCGAAGTACAGAAATTGTGTGTGTGTTATGTAACGACGCTGTATGTTTATGAGATTTTATGGCGTCCGTGCTAGATGGGTGAATCGATTTGGACCACAGGTGAAATAAAGACGGGGAAAACTGAAGTAATCGGATAATAACCACCTCCACAGCGACTCTGTCTGCCTTACACCCCAAACAGACCCATGGAATATTCTGACAAAACCTCCAACAACAACAACAACAACACACACACACACACACACACTCTCTCTCTCTCTCTCTCTCTCTCTCTCTCTCCAGTTTAATTCCACATTTTCACACTTTTCTTGCCCTTCCAAAGTGTCTCTTATTACAACCTTTGGTCAGCAACATTAGCAATACTTCGTTCCGCCCACCAGTAATATGCTTGCGGCAAAGAAGCATTTGTTCGTATTTCTAGCCCACCTTCCTGGAGCCTTGTCCAGTTAAACACTGAAATATAATCAAAAAGTGCCGTTCCCTTCTGGAAGTTCGTGCCATGAGAAAGGACCTAGCATAGACAACTCGAACGGCACGACAATTATTATTATTATTATTATTATTATTATTATTACAGAGGAAAAGAAAATAGACTGCTGTGATTTTTTCCAGGCATTGCCAGCTCGCCCTGCTAGTAAAGGTACGTTACAATCTACAAGAACCCGCCGTCTGCACTATACACAAACATTCAGTTCGTACCGCGCAGTAAACATACCCCGTCTCGGTTATAAAAACAAATCAGTTGATACTGTATAGTGAAATGACCCGCGTCTGTTGCAAGATCCACACAAAATACATAGATCTAAATGTATTCTAGACAGAATAAAAAAAAATATATATGTATTAAACCTGGTGGGACAGGAAATGGCCAGTGGACTTTAAAGGGTTAAGAACAAGGGAGATGAAGCGACGTGAGACAACCCTCGACGGTAATGCAGTTAACGGTACGCTCTCGTTACACACTTCGTTCGGATGGCAGATATAAAGACTCTTCAGAAAAACTGGCTTAAATTACGACCAATCACTGTCTATTTAACAATTCAATAATGAAATTTACTTTGATTTCACCGATACAACGGGCAGGTACCGAATTTTCCTCACTACATCCAACAACCATCAGCCCAGAAGTTTCTTCTGAACTGCCATCTAATATAGATTTTTCGTTCTTTCTCCAGTAACTCTGTAAGTTCTTAAGCCTATCAAAAGCTACAGTGAAATAATGTAGCTAGGGACTGCATTATATTGTCACTTGTAAGGTGTTTGGAACACTTCCTACAGACTACCAACAATTTACACCTTCTAACAACCCTTAGAGTAAGAAGATATAAATACAACATAATGGGATATAAATACAGTACAAAAGCAGTGTTTAGGGTTATTTACGAGGTCGTAACAGGTACAAAGTAAACCGGTTAAGACTGACGCAGGATCGTCTGTTGAATACCAAAGAATTCCGATATTCTAGGCACGTTCTTACGCCCTTCACTTGCTAACCGCATGAACGCATTCGCCCTTCGTGTTATGTACCGCACTTCGAGGAACCCTGGCGTTCCCAGATAAATTTTCTATGACAGCAAAATTCCCCCCCCCCCCCCTCCCTCGTCGCGTTCACAAACAGCTTGATCATATAGTGGACTGCAACTCGCGCGGTACCCAAACACAGTATATATGCTGTGCCACAGACTTGGAGCGACGGTGTTTAAACAGGGTTCTGGTAGGAAGTAGAGTGAGAAATGGCCTGGAATCTACAGCATGGCACCGTCCTGATAGGAAGGAAAATTCACAACAACCATATGTATGTTTGAGTATAGAGGGTGGCAGATTTTCAGCATGACGAAGAGTTTCGTTTGCTGTAGTATTTTTGCGGCCATGTTTGGGGTCTCTCTGTATGTTTCAAGTCCTCAGAGTTCCTTGTAAAACGCTGTCTTTCAAGTGTAATGTAGGACAGTACCGTAACGCGATACATCAGATGATACAGCAAGCATAATTAATCTTACGAAATGTATGATGATGCAATTGCCAAGCCGTGGTGATCACACTGCTGCACTGCACAAAAGGCACATTGCATAGCGACAGACCCTACAGTCAGTAACAACACACACGTAACAGTTTTTACGTTAAGTCCTTCTCACTCCGCAGCAGCAGCACGGAACCGGACTAATCATAAAGCCAAAGCCACTTCACGTCTTTCAATTAGCCGAAATGCCAGTCCGTCACGTTTCACGACGTTACAAGATAATTTCGCGTGCTTTTAAGGGCATGTCGTAATTAAGCACCTCCCAGTCAAACGCTTGAAAATCCCTGCTGACGGGCAACTAATGTTTACTGCTGATGTTTCATTTACAGCTTCCCATACAACAGGGCAGTACACACAGACGGTCGGTCAACCTACTCACCCTGAACACAACAGCTCATAGCCAGCAAGTAGCCCCTACGAGTCATCGGTTAAGCAGAATGTTTACATAGCAGAGTTGAAGCTGGCAAATCCGATTAGTATTTTTAAAGCCAGAATAAAATAAACAAACCATGTGCTGTGAAATCTAAGAAGAAATCACTTGAAACACTTAATGAGATGCGTATAAGATAGAAACTGGTTTCAAGCAATTAGTTTCGTGCAAAATAAAATTGCATGAAACTAATTGCTTGAAAGTATTTCTTCGGTGTGTGCGCCACGTTCGACGAACTGAGTGTTGTGTGACGTCAGAACCGGGATCTTAAATGTTAGGAAAGAAAATTAGAGGAGGAGGCACAATGACAGGTAACAGTGCCGTACAGACAGGTAGCAAAACGACTAAAATAATGTATAAGTGTAAAATTCACACTTTATGCTCCTCGCCTGGCATTGTCAGAGGGATTAAGAATAATGTCGGTGGGAAAACCTGAAGTAAAAATGTCTTTTATGAGGCTTGGGAGCAGATGGCTAGCAAATGTGGAAACTTGTCTTGACAAGTGTGGGACGGAATCGGTTAGAGTCAACTGCCAAGTTTCAGAGTTGGGATGACGAACCCACCCCCGAACCGCAACCCAAGGCAGCCATTTCGTAAATGAACGCCCCTGTACTATGTAGCCAGACAGCAGTTTCATTACTAGATAATGGAATGCACATCCAGCAGCAAATCAAATGTCTTGTCTTCCTGTTTATACAACACGGGCCTAAAATAAACAGCTTTATCGTTACCAAATTCAGTACACTTCCTCGATCGTCACCACATAGCTCAACTACGTTCGACACAGCAAGTAAAATTTGTGTTTATTTTTATGGATATTATTAAAAGCAAACATTTAGGCTTTCAGTTCAGCAACCGATTATTCCGGTTCAACTGTATTAAAAAAAAATGTCAGGAGATTAATCGGAACAAAAGTATTGTGTATGTGCTTTATGAAACATACTTTGAACGGCCATCTGCATGTACAGTGTGGGGTAACGAAAGAAGGAAAGATAATGAAAGACAAGCCGTGTTTTAAGGTAACCAGTAATGAAAATATTTCCTTTTGCGTTTGAGGTTATCACAGCCGTGTGGTTGTGGCTGCTGTGGGATAACACTGGAATCCTGAAGCGAATTGTTTAAATTACTGTGAACTGAAACACAATGGAGTGAAGAGTAATATCACGAGGTATGGCATAGCGTGTCTGAAAGCAAGGATTTGGAAAACTGCTTCCAATAAGGAAAGAATCTGACGAGAGGAAGTGCCGCTTATGTTCAGGAGTAGAGGATATAAAACACATTACGAAAGTGTTAAAAACGGGAGAATGGAGACAGGAACTGGCGGGGAATTAATGTTTGAATATAAATGGAGATGAACGATACAGTAAAGTGTTAGCTTGTGCAGAAGTAATGGAGATAGATAATGTTGGAAAATATTATGTAGCGTAAAGCGTAAATTGAATATATAGAGCGATCAGCATCACTAGAACTGTATGAGGGCAACAGGAGAATTGAAACGGGTGGGTAGCTAACCTTGCATGAAGAGGACAGGTGTGACTGTGGTAGTGGTAGTAGCGTAGCATTATTGGAGGGGGGGGGGGGGGGGGGGTATATGGATGAATGAGGGGTAGACCGACCCGAATATGCAGGAAAACCTGTGCTCCACATATAGGCGGTTTTAACACACGAAATAAGCAATGAAAAATAATTTACTGCTGAAACAGATCGAAATCACAGCAAATGTAGAGCAAGACACACACAGCACTGTTACAGCTGCGACGTTCTGCATAAGGAATAGGCAGGCCTGTCGCACACTACCTCCACCATCATATAAGTAGGCAGGTCTGTCGCACACTGCCTCCGCCACCATACAAGTAGGCAGGCCTGTCGCACACTGCCTCCGCCACCATACAATTAGGCAGGCCTGTCGCACACTGCCTCCGCCACAATGTACAACCACAATACCTTAACTCAAACCAATCTTTATCACAGGACACAACTATGTACAAACCCACCCTAACAGTTCACAACAACTGACACACCTCTCCTCTACCTTCAACAAAAAAATCCGTTTGAGACCCTCATCGCTTTTCTGGGATTTTACACGGTTTATATTGGTAGTTTGTTACCGAAGGTCTGGGACAAACAATCTTTCCCATTTCCATGGGTCACTCTTCTTCGACTGCTTGACCCTTGAAGACAGGGCCGGTAAGTTGAGCCGAAACGTCGGCAACAAACAATCAACTACGCTGCGTAAAATTCCAGAAGGACGTGTGTCTTATCTGCACCGCGGCGGAAACTAGAAACCACGTTTGCAATCCGTTTGTTTGCCACGAAACAGACAGCGTCCGCTGACAGTACTCTATTTTGTAGCAGTACAGCGCATCTCTATAAATCTTGGTTCAGAACAGTGCGCACTGCCGTATGGAGACGGGACAGACGCCAAAACACTGAGACAAAAAACAATGTCTTGTGCGTGAAAGGCGAACTTCACCTTAGAACAGGCCACGAAGGCCCAGAGGGGGGAGTTGAGGTATAGCTCTACTCTTTCTTTAACCTAGGCGCTAGTTTGGCGTGGGTGGTCAACGCCACGCCCCGGCCGCTTCACCCCCGGGCAAGAGACCCGGTGCCCATCTTACAGGCGGATGGATTGGCACCAGGGCCTGCCTGGACGGATGCGGAAAATCTCGCTTCAACAGCGATTCGATCCCCGGACCTTCCAGCCCGTAGCAAGTCGCTATACGGTCTAAGCTATCCTGGCCCACAAGTTCTGTGCGTACTTTTCTTCGAAGTATGGTGATCACAGAGACGCAGTTGCTGGCAACAGACTCTAAACGCTAGAAGAGAGTCCGCGTTACAGCAGGTGTCCATAAACAGCAGCACGCCAGGAAACAACGCGAAAGTGAACACACTAAATACAGCAAACTCACACAGTGAACAAGGATGCCCTTAAGCTGTTAAGTCCCGCTACTGATCATCGCAGTTGTCATCAGTTATCATCGACAGAAATAAGGAAAGTAACGGTCACTTCGTGATCTTACTGAATTACTTCATTTGTCCGAAACGTGCTGACTGAGATTAGGGAGGCACATGTCACATACAAACACGTCAACTAAGAAAAACCAGAAGTCAAACTAAAGTTGGTTTTACAAAAACTTACAGATATTAACTGTGTTGGCAAGTCCAGAGCAGCCATTCCAGTCTCTACCACCATCTTTCATTTTATCCACCTTACTTCGGTCCGGCTCGTGGCACAGGCAGACGAATCTTCTACAGGATTTTAACTCTGGAACGAGAGTAAAAGCGCATTATCGCTAATCAGTATGTACTGCACATGCTGCAACAGATAGGGGGAAGTGGATCATAAGCGACAGCTGGTTCTGGCTCGGCAGACCTTATAAAATAATTCTTGTCAAAATTCGCTCAGAGAACTGGGACGTGCCCACCATGATGACGTCATAAGGGCGCTGCTGCAATATGACGCTCTGTCGTGTGGTGGGAGCTTTCTGACGTTTCGAAAGGCCCATACTGCCTTTTTCTTCCAAAGCCAAGCTTCAGCTTTGGAGACGAAAACACGTAATTATAGAATCCCACCTTATTACACGAGGGGACACGCTGCTGGTGGCGCAGTTGGTTGAGGCACTGCGCTACAAGCCGGAAGGTCGCGGGCTCGATTCCCGATGGTGTCAATGGTATTTTTCCTTGACATAATTCTTCCGTCCGCACTACGGCCCTGGGGTTGACTCAGCCTCTAACAGAAATGAGTGCCAGGTATATTTCCTGGGGGTAAAGGCGGCCGGTGCGTAGTGCTGACCTTACCACCGTCATGTGTCCATAGTCCTGAAATCTGGAAGCCTCACCCTCCTGGAACCCTCAGGGCCTGTCCAGGGATGTAATGGGATTGCTTAACCTTTACCTTTACCTTTCGCCTGATTACACGAAGTGATACAGAATTATAAAAAAATGTAAAATATAAAATGTTATTCCCAACATATTTGATTATTTACATGATTAACCTGTTACAAATTTGAAATTGTAATGTTGGTGTTTATCTTTCTTGTTATGTTCTTTTTCATTATGAAATAGCGTTACGTATTTGGCACTGCAAAGGTACTGATTCGCACACGACTGTTTGGACTGCCTGAGGAAGATAATTTCAAACCGATACATATAGTACAAAATGGAAACAAATTTCACATTACCAGTGCCGCAAGAAATGGCTTATTTATGCATTCAGTCATTCCACAAGGCGGTGTCCCGGGCACAAATCTACAAATGAAATGTGCGAGATTTGAGGTTGTCGGAAGGCAGTTGACAAGTATTGAAAGCCGTCTCCTTGTGACGCCGTACAAATTTGCATACGGCATTATACTCCAGAACACTGGCAACTGCTACTGTCCGCCATGTCTCACAATACATGTGTCGTCTCGTTGCAGATCAGTTGCAACCCTCTAATTTTGAACAGCGGAAAATAATCCCGAAACCTTCTCCACAAGCATCGAAAAAACTCTTCAAACACTCAAACAAACTAGACGGTGCTGAATTGTGAGGAAGAACAAATGATCAAACGTGAACTTGTTCTACGTTCAAGTGTAAATGATTATTGTTTGTTCACAAAATTGTGACCAGTGTTCCATTAAGTTCTGTTGGCGGTACATTTTATTGTCAATCAGTTGTCGGCTTTTTACAGATTTGTGTTTTTCACTGACATGTTGTTCTCCTGCGCGAAATTTAATATCAAGGACTCTTTGCAGCTTCGAAATGTGCTCTCTGTGTGCACCAGTAGTTACGAATTATGTGAGACAACAACGAATCAAAAAGATTTGATGAAATTAATTTCCAAAATGCTCCTGCAGGCAATATTTCTTCTGGAGAATATCGGCCATGAAAATAACAACATAAATGCCAAAAAAATGATTGGAAATAACGTTTAGAATATATGTCTGAATATATGTCTGAATATATGTCTGAATATATGTCTGAATATATGTCTGAATGCTGACTGCTAAAGCTGCTTTATCAAACTTAACCAGAGGAGAAGCTGTTGCAGGCATCATCTCAAAGATGGAGCAAAGTAATTCATGACGATGACGATGTATTTTTCACATTTTTTTTTTTGCTGCCTGTTTTCTTGACACCTGCTGTATTCTACCCAACATTACTCCACCCTGTAATACTAACAATTACAACAGTCATATTACTCGCTCCGAAATGAAACGTTTCAGGCAAAAAGACGCCTGAAGCGGATAGCTGCCGCCGGCCTCTCACTGCAGAGGACCAGGTTCAATCCAAGGCCAGTTCATCGGTGACAAAGCGGCGCTGGAGAAGTTATTTCTCCGAGTATTTCAGCTTCCCCATGTCAGTATCACTCCCTCAGTTCCCATACTCATTCATTCCTCTATCACATACGCTACACAAACTTTGCAACTGACAGCGTCATTAAACAGCACATACTTGCAACTTTGATGGTGTTTATGAAGCTCGTAAGTTATATACTATTCCACAATCACAGTCGGCGGTGCACGATAATTAGAATAAAAATACTGGCTCCGAGGTGTGTCAGCCCCGTTGTGTGTAGAAAAGACTAATAGTGAGGTAAATATCAGTCATGAAACCACAACTATGGTAGTTTGGATTTATAACGGTATTTAATAACAAAAAATAACTACATGTTTCGGCCAATAGCGGCCATCTTCAGGTTATTACAATTTTGCTCAAAGAGTATCATATATATGCCTATATTGCGTGGTGATGCTGAGATCTCATCATCGCTACGCGCTAAATCAGTTTATTTAGTGGGAAGTCTAATGGTCAATGACTGGTAGGATGTACGTTTATGGGTAGGTTAGTATGTTTGACATGCTAACCCACTAACCACGCACCCCAACCCAACTGAATACCATAGTCAACACAACCTATTATCACGGCCCCCAAACAACCCCCCCCCCCCCCCCCCCCCCCCCCCCCCACCAACACCACCCCCC
>Ga0123354_10018180_pt1 | contig 11020 bp, 7 predicted proteins | sample TergutLab28metaG_2_FD_97872 | JGI IMG/M metagenome (GOLD analysis project Ga0123354, IMG submission 97872) | Labiotermes labralis P4 segment gut microbial communities from Petit-Saut dam, French Guiana - Lab288 P4 | ecosystem: Host-associated > Arthropoda: Insects > Digestive system > Gut ... | reverse complement strand
TTTGCTTGAATATCATAACACGCATAGGTGCTTTGCTTGAATATCATAATACGCATAGGTGCTTTGCTTGAATATCATAATACGCATAGGTGCTTTGCTTGAATATCATAATACGCATAGGTGTTTTGCTTGATATATGGAGTGTTGTTATTTTTATACGCTTCTCCTTGTAAATATCAGAAGCTCTCTGATAGTGGCCTAACAGGCGCCGAAACATGTAGCTGACTGATTAGAGCTAATTAGGGGTTTCTTCCTAAAAGGATAACTTTTTGGTTTTTAATTGTGTAACTTAAAAGGTAAATTGTCCGTAGTTCGGATGACCTGCCTGCCGAGTATAAGCAAACTGCTGCACGAGGTAGCTCGCTGCTAGGTAAATGAACTTGGACGCAGAAGGCGTCGAGTCTGTTCTCTGCAAGCAGCGTGCTTTCACACACGCGTTAAATTGAAAAACAATATACAGAGCGGAAGCGTGTAGTATTTTGCACGTGTAGAAAAGATGCGCTTTGTTCGAGGGGTTATGATATTGTTTACCTCACGAAATACATCGTACCTTTTTTACGTTTTGTTGACCGTGCATCCTGGTACTGTCCTTGTAAATTACCAACTTAACGCACAGTTTTTCGTGTATGTTCATTGCTATTCTCTACATGTTTCGGGCACCCATGTGCCCATCATCAGGAGAATTATTGTATCAATTGTGGATGACCGTCTGGTATGCATACCAGACGGTCATCTACACAGAGTGACATAAACCAGGTGTGGCGTTAATACAATAATTTTCCTGATGATGGGCACGTGGCTGTCCGAAACATGTAGAGAATAGCAATGAACATACACGAAAAACTGTGCGTCAAGTTGGTTATAATTTTGAAATGTGCCATCCCCGTTTAGGGTAATTAAGGCCAATAACACAACAATGCATATCTAATTGATGTTTATTAGCAAATGATAAAAATTACATATTTCGGCTAACATTGGCCATCATCGGGGTTTTCATCCGAAAGATTTGTATGCTGTAAGAGTGTTTATATAAAGCATGCAGCCGCGTATCGATGTTACTTTATATAAACACTCTTACAGCATACAGGTCTTTCGGATGAAAAACCTGATGATGGCAAGTGCTAGCCGGAGCATGTAGTTTTTATCTTTTGCTAATAAACATCAATTAGATATACATTATTGTGTTATTGACTGTAATTACCCTACCTATTAATCAAGTTGGTTATTTACAAGGATACATCATGGCTTGTACCGCGGTGGCACAGTGGTTAAGGTGCTGTGCTACAAATCGGAAGGTCGCTGGTTCGAACCCAGCTAGTGTCAGTGGATTTTTCATTGACATAAAATCCTTCCGATTGAACTATGGCCCTGGAGTCGACTCAGGCTTTAACAGAAATGAGTACCAGGAACATTTCCTGGGGGTAAAGGCGGCCGTTGCGTAAGGCTGACAACCTTACCACCATCCTGTGCCGTTGTCATGAAATCTGGGAACCTTAACTTCCTGGAACCCTCTGGGCCACCAAGCCTGTAACGGGACTGCTTTACCTTACATCCTAGCTTGTAGGAAGTTCCTAAAAAATTCTGTTTGTAAAAAGACCAATAAATGCACCTGGATGTATTAATGAAATTTTATTTTATAGTAATCACCAACATGTTTCGGCAACTGTTGTGGCCATCTTCAGGGTCGTGAGAACAGTAATACAAATACAATTATAACATGTCGAAGTTACTCCACAGTTAAAAACGCGCAATTTTTGTTTAAACACCGGCCGAATAGAACACATCGCTTTGTGTCAGTCTGTCCTTTACTTTTATTAAAAATCTGATCTCACTTTTATTTCCGAGACTGCTGTCTCGACATTTAATGATGTTTCACTTTCCCATGTCATTCCTATAGAGCCCAGAATTATGTCTCACGGTTATGTAATTATAAATTTACAACACATTTTCCTGCGTCATCTTACCCACGGACACCTGAGTGGCTGCGTGACGTAGCACTAAGATACAGACAAGAAGGCATCAGTTTGGAGAGGAATATCTTCTCTATCATCTTCATCATTATCCTCGCCACCATTAATTACCTTCATGTTAAATAGCTAAGTGAGTTCAATTCGACGTGCTAATGTTGAGTCTATACAATTAAATAAAATCATAAACTTTGTCTCTCGCAAGTTACACGGATATTGAGCTCCCGGAAGATGGTGTGACTGCACCGAAACATGTCGGAGCTATTTTAATGTAAGTTTTAATCTTGTTTTAAGACAATAACTTGTGCATTCGTTGGTGAACTAAAACAATTTACTATCATGTATTAGTTTATGGTAGTATTGCTGAATCCAAATGAAAATTTTAAACTTCTGTACAAACAAAACTTAGCTATGCATTTGATCAGCAACTGCTGTGAATGCCTGAAGGATTATACTGTTTTTCACTCTTTGAGCTGATGGTTAGGCTGTAACAACTGCGATTGGGGTGGTAATGTATTCGATTCTTCCTCTCGATTTGTTTCAACTTGATGAAGTCACGAACCATTTCCATTTGCCTTCTTCTGGTATCAATACTCTGGTGGCATTTCTACATATAACATTCTGAAGGTTTAATAGTCACTCTGCAGCTGGCAATTGGTCTGTCCGTCTTGGCGTCAAGCCCACACCTCGCCTCCTACCCTCTTCCCTTCCGCCTGGGGCTCATGACCAGAACCTACTAAGTAATGGGTCTGATAGTGGCAGTTGTGGTCGCCTTGGGACGTCCTTCCCGAGGGGACGGGTCTGTCTTGTGTCCATTGTCTTGGTCATTGCCAATTAAATATGCATAAATATGATAGGACCCAGGTGATGAAATGCTACTTACAATGACACACATATATACAACACACACAAGGCCTCTGTGTCAGTCCAGGCTTTGTAAAACGGATTGTGCCATATCTCGTTCAGCTCTGGCTACGCGTAACTTTCGCTGCCACATTAATGGTCGTAAATATGACCGCCGCCAGGTTTATATTTTTGGAGTTGTGCTTCGCCTTGTCCAGCGGTGCGAAATTTTTCATTCCGATTTTGTCTGTCTGCTTACTTCGTACGTAATTTTGTGACGTTGTACGGAATTTGTAAAGCCACATGAAAATCGCTTGCCTCTGTTTGATGTGAAGAGTTAGTAGCTGTACGGAGAACCTGATTTTGTTGGCACTCGAATTTCAAAAGAGGAGTTTTATGGTCTGTAATCGTCATCAAATATTATTTGGGCGTTCAAATCTAGAAGAATGAGATGGGCGGGACATGTGGCACGTATGGAAGACAGGAGAGATGTGTACAGGGTTTTGATGGGGATACTGAGGTCAAGAGACCACTTGGTAGACCTAGGCGTTGATAAGGACAGGCGCTTCGGGCTCCAAAAATGCGGAGAAATTTCTTGACTAGCTGGAGACTTGTTCCGTTCAGGAAGCACTCTGCTCATTGGAGTTATTTATTTAGTTGATTAGTTAGTTCCTTAGTTAGTTAGCTAGTTAGTCTGCTGCAAATTCTTGGGTGGAGACAAGCATAGATCATTATAGACATAATACGTATTGGGTGATTTGTGGAGGGTTAATTTGATTTCAGCACATAATCGCTCACGCTGACTCGAATCAAGTTTCTGAAGGCCTTGATTGGGGTCGCATCTGTATGACTTTTGTTTTGTACAGAAATTTGGTACGTACCTCTCAGAGAACACATACTTCATGCTGTTTAGGGGAATAGCCGTTATTTATTGTGAGGATCAAAATATGTTGCTCATAACATGAAATAATTCAATACTGTCAGGCACGGAAACACGGAAGTTGGCTGCGTTGCACAATTGTGAAATGTTGCCAACGTGGTACATATAGCATAAACTGGTCTTCGAAGCGATGGGGGAACTGCCTTGTAAACTGTTCACAGATGGTGGACATCCATATTACGAATAAATAATTTTATTTTAGAAATGAAATGAGTGTATGGAGATCCATTCAACCTTGTGCTGGAAATTTACTGAAGCTGAATATTTTCTCTGGTGTTACGTGTCAATGCAATATCTTTCTTTGACGTTGCCTCCTTCGCAGAAAAACTAACACACCATGTGGGTTGTGGTCATCCGTGTAGAGGTACCTTCTGTTCTTTGAGGAGTCTTTCAGATGGTTCCATTTCTGATTAAAATATAACTGACTTGGTGGGTGCTAAATGAACGCTTACTTGCATGTCTGCGCGCATACAGAGCGTATCTGCCTGAATGTTTATCAGAGCATAAAATGTTCTAAGAAAACGTTGTGAAGAAACCTTAACCCTATATATATATATTTAATGTTTTGCTGACCGTGCATCTCGGTATATTTATCTAAGTAATTAACGAACTTGATGTACAAAATTTTTGTTTTACAATAAGTTTATTTCATGCCTCTACATGTTTCGAGCACATTTGCTCATCATCAGGAGGTCAAAATTGTATAGGTGGCCATCTCGTGCACGAGACGGCCACCTATAAGTGTGATGATATCAGAGGCTGTGTACTGCAATTTTGACATCCTGATGATAAGCACATGTGCTCGAAACATGTAGAGGCATGAAATAAACTTATTGTAAAACGAAAATTTTGTGCATCAAGTTGGTTAATTGCTGAGATAAATTAACCCTATTTGTTAAATCGGTAAAAGTTTCTGTAAATTTTATGGATATCGACATAATTCAAACAGAATTGTTGTGTTTTTCTTCCTTTTTTTAACAGAGATATTTAAAAATTAAATGAACAAGGATTCACATTTGCCCTGTAGTATTTCCCCTGTTCAGCTGTTTTTAATTTAGTGCTTATAAACTTTTCTTTCATATCAATCATATTATTTCTACAGTGCCGTCAGCTGCAGTGTAATAGAAAAGCAATCGATAATATCCCAAATATAGGACCTTGAATGTGACCCTGCATGATATTCGGATAATTGATCGCTTGTGAATTCATTCTTTATTTCTCTGCGGTCAAGGACACCACGCTTGTTGCGTCACAGAGCATAATCATGAGAGCGAAGCTGCATTTACTGTTGGCGGCTAACCTAACACAGCTCATTCATCAACTGAGGTAATTTATAGCTCCTTTCCTCTGTCACTATAGCTGGTGTTTAATGCGCGAAGTGTCAGGTGTCGGTTACTGATGGTCATCCGTAAAAGAATGGCATAACTGCGTACAGCAGAGTCTTGCTTGAGAAGCTAATAGTGTCTCAGCTAATCAGGGGGTTTGCCTGAATTTTGTGGAATAAAAAGGTTAATTCTCCGTTCCTTAAACGCTGAGGAATGTACCATTATATTAATGTAGTCGGTCAGTATACAACAATCCAGTAAGACAATAATACGTATTTATACCTATTTGTGCAATCGGACCAACATATTGCGATTTCCCAGATCATCGTCAGGGATTCACAGTAACTGCACTATGAATGAAGTCCTTAAATTTGAATTATATCGATCTGAAAAATCTAAAGCTGAAATACACAGTCTTATTTTTTTAATTTTAGTCAGACAATGTTTCCTTTTTTAAAATAATTCCGTTCGTCGGCAGTATTGCCTTCTATGTACTTTCGCTATCCAATATTTTTGTACATTCTGTACACGATATAGCGCCAGACACAACACTTAACAAGACTAAAAGTGTGTGTTCTGGTATGTATGTGTACTTGTATACACACTGACATATGTCTGCAAGTGTGCATATATGTGTGTGTATATGTGTAAGTATGTACGTACGTATGTATGTATGTATGCATGAATGTGTGGGTGTATGTATACACATATATGTGTACGTGTATTATGTGTTTACAGACCAACACACACACACACACGTGCCGTACTTTATCAGGATCTGGATACTGTATTGTTCTTAAAACAATCTGATAAGGAAGGGGGATGTTTTTCCGATGAGACAGTAACGAGTTGCCCCAACTTCTATGGGAACTTCGGTGATAGTACAGAACACTAACCGCTGATTTTAAAAAATAAGTCTAGCAAACAATTTTTTTTAACTCGCGCAACTCTGTTAAAGTGTAGTTGAACACTTTCTATTGGAAGTTGCGATTTAGCTTATCGGGAGTTCCTTGTCTCCTCGTAAGATCTATAAATTTATTTCACTCTTCCATCTTATTTTATGAAATATCTGGACTACAGTTTTTATACACATATTAAGACAATAAATTTTGCATTTACATTCAGGTACTGAAACGATCGCGCGTGACAGATTATTCATAAAAACAGAAGGGCATTCAGATTTTGAATTTTAGATGTCTGTCTTACGCGATCACCTATGACAATAATTTTTCCATTCATACGTAATAATTATGGAACTACGACCGTAAAAATTTCAGAACAACTCGAATTTTATACAAAAGTGAAGCAAAAATGGCCAACAACATTACCACTTTCGTAATTGGTACCTGAGATTAATGTTCTTATAGTTATTTTAGATTTATGTATTTATTAATTTACTTAAAGATATTTTTAGTAGTTCAGAATAGGCCTGTAGGCTGCAGTTTCGAATGACATAGGATTGTAAGTAAAAGTAAATTAGAAAGAATTTAGAAGGGAAATGTAATCTAATTTTAGGTACTATCCGGAATTTGTGTAGAAATGCTCGGTAAAGCCACGGACAACTAAAGAACATCTATTGTCCGGGTTCTGTCGAGTAAAATTCCTCATTTGGTAGAGAGACTACAGTGGTGTGGGTGACGGTTACATGACCTATACTTCAAGAAAAATGAAGAAACGCAATCTTTCATCTTCGAAGACAGAAACTCAACCACCTCATTCACGACTAACTAGCAGCAACAGGTCAGAATATTATGAAAAAACGGTTCATTAAACGGCTGTATTAGGATGTTATTTAAAATACGGAGTTTATTTGTCTTTTTTTCTGACACGCAAAACAGATTAAATATGCAAATTCTAGATTTTTAAGGCAAATGAAATCGACTGATATTTTCGGAAATTCAGTTTAACAAGTTTATACATGATTATGGACCGCCAATAAGAATTTAGTGTATCCAGTTCGGATTAATTCTTAATAAGGCTATTTCTGCAAACTAAGGAGTGATGGGGTAATTAGGTACAAGATTTACGCAGTGAACGATGACGTAGAACTTTCAATAGTTTAACGCCTGAAGGAAGTGCTGTGGGCTCCTATCTCTCTCCACAAAGTTTTCGGAGGAAGAAGGCCCGTGGATAAGCCTGGAGGAAGATGGGAGATGGAGCGATGCTGCAGGACTGGAAGACCGCAGCAACGCACAGGGAAGGTAGGAGGAAGGAATTTGGGGAGGACACGCGCCATAAAGGAATGGAATTCTCATTTCTTTCGGTAAATCTGTAAAGTTAAGTTCAACGCAATTAATTGATTAGTCAATCGTTTTTTTACGTCCTAGTTTTTCTGACCAAGTTATGTGATTTCTGGGCCTCTTGGTAAAAAGCAATTTTCCACTTCCGGTACTGGGTAGACATACATTTATAGGACTTTATAAAATGTAGGTTTTCTTTTCGTATTTTCGTAAAAGCATGTGCAGATTTTTGTGGGCAAAAACAGTCAGATGATTTAACAAATATTACGCTTTTCATTGCGTATTTGAATTTTTATCCATCACTGTTGGGCCTTAAGCCCTCGCAATCTGCTTATTCTTTTACGACGTGAGGCTAAAACCAAAAATTAATAATAACAGGCTTAAAAAATACAGTGAGAATAAACTGGGTGAGCTGATTTAGGAACTAGCCTATGTCAGTAAGCGCTATCCGCAATTCTTACCACATTTGGCATAAAAATGTGCACACAATGTTAGTCGCATATTCATGAGTATGAATATTGCCCGCGGATCTTCCGAGAAATTTATTTTACGGTGTGACGATAAATTTTATTGGAGATTATGGATATTGGTCATACAAGATGTTTCGTTATTTCGCTGAAAGGCTAGAAACGCTATGTATCTGCATTATGGTCATGATCATAGTACTGACTGGGAAAACAAACATATTAATTCACGTGGAAGGAAGATATTTCAAGGCAGTAAACTCTAATTATTTCTCCAGAAGACATTTGCGTCCAACAAAACCAATCCTTCGATCTCCACAGTTGTTTTGTCCTTTGTGATATTTTCCGTTTAGGAGCACAGCCTTGAATGTCGTTGCTGCTTAATTTTTAATATAAACCGATAAAACAATGAAACATTCTACGGATAATTCTTTCCGCATTTTTACCATATATGAACTTCGTCTTGTTTCCTGAAAAGGAAGTGCGGAGATCTTTCACAATCTCTGTCTGTAGATCTTACTTACATAATTCATTCTTTCAGACTGTAAAAAGCGAATTACAAAAAAAGAACTGCGTTTGATGTCGTTTACAGGAGTAGTATATGGAAGACGAATTTGACGTTCAGGTGACCGTGCATCGTGATAAATTCATACAATAAAACCAACTAGATGAACTAATTTCTCAGATTCATTTTTGGATAAAACTCTACACTTTTCGGACAGTTCCTCTGTCCATCATCAGGAGTTTTTCACTGTACACGCAGCAATGGTACATGTCATAGAGATTTGCTGACAGCTTGCGAGCAGGATTAGGACGGAACCAGTTCCGTACTATAGAGTTTTATTCCAAAAAATAAATTTGAAAAATTAGTGCATCTAGTTGGTTTTATTATAAGAATGGAAGACGAATTACACAAAAGTTTAAAGGAATATAAATGGTGTACCGTATAAGAGGCAACCCACAGATCAGACATGGAAAAGTACTCCAACAAGTACACACGGAGCTGCACCGCCGCTGTAATGGACTGTTCCAACACTGGCGGTGTGTTGCAGCACAAGTTCACCGCCCTGCTTCAGTTTGTTTGGCTACCGGTTGCGCGGTATTTTCGTAATCGACAGCATGTTTTCTTTCACAAGAAGGGGTTTATGTGTTGGGCATTTTGTTTTTTGTTACGAAACATGGTTTCACTTTAGTAGATATATTATTGGTCAAAATAGTAGAATATGGAGTGCTGAAAACCCACATGCACTGCATGAAATCCTCTGATTTTGTCAAAATCGGTTTTGAGTACCTTTTGTCTCGTAAATGAATTGTGGATCCAAAGTTATTTGAGGAGAATGGGGCAGAGGTTGCGTTTTCAGCATCGGCTCTAATTACACACCGTTTGTGACATTCTTGGCCTCTTCGAAAAATAAAATAAATAGTTAACATTATTGGGTTGCATTTTGCACGATACATCTTATGTTACAAAATACGCATGTGTTAGGTAGTGCTACTGTGGTCGGTAATTTAAAGATTATTGAGGGACATTTGCTATACCTTGAATTTTGTTGTATTACTTTTGTAACATTTTAACGCGAGGTGTTCAAGACAAGGCGAATGTCATTAAATCGATACTGAAGGTACATGTGACAGTGCGTGTTATGTGGTACTCGTCATTGTAAATATTTAATTACTGTTCTGTTTGTAGTTTGAGGAATCTGCCAGTAACTCCGTCAATGTATGTATATCGGTTTCAAAACGTCGTTGTACGTAGTCCAACATCTAGACTCCATTGCTTTCTGTCTTCCCACTGGCCTTCATTTAGGTTTCTTTCGTTCATGGCCTTCCTTATACCTTCCATCCAGTTTTTCTTCGTTCTTTCTCGTGCTCTGTTCTGTTTCGGCATCCACTTCAATGCTATTTTGGGTAATCTTCCTTCTGCCATTCTTTGAACATGGCCGTACCATGTAAGCTGATTCTGTTCAGTTTCTTTTATAATTGTTTCCCCTAATCCAATTTGTTGTCTTATAGTTACATTTCTAATTCTTTCTTTTCTTTTCTTGATAACTCTATCTACGGGCTTAAAATGTAGAATAACGGAGTGGCAGTGAAGAGGAAAGTATATGTAAGAAGGCAGTAGCAGCTTCATTTAAAGTACAACCTCGGCATTTTACAAGAAGAACTGAGGAAGAAAAGGAAAAAAAATTGTTCTGGGTAATCAATATCCTGGACGAAACTCGATCCGTTCATGTCTTAAGTAGCTCGATTCATCTTTTATCGTTCATTGCTATACAATGCTATATAGCATGCCTGTTCGTTGAATAAAACCCCTTGACGTGTTAGCCTACTGAGAAAATTGTAACGAATTCGGACAATAATTAACATACAAATTAAAATTACAGAATTACAGGTAACCTCGGACAAAATACCTGGAACTGTGTCTGTCGTTGTAACAGCCCTAACTGGCTACTTCCGACAAATGCAAGAACGATAATAATTATTTTGTTATAAGTCCCACATTTTGAATAGGTATGGTACATCGCTACTGTAACGCACATGAAATGACATTCGGCCACGAAGGTCACCGGATTTGACACACTATTCTTTTGTTAGGATTATATAAACAGTATAGTTAATTAAAGGAGGAAGTTGGAGGACATGTAGACGGTGTATATTCAGAGCTTTCAAGCGTTTGTTTGCGCATCAATATCATCTTCGCCGACAAAAAAGAGAAAGCAACATAATTATGTCTTGGTGGTAATTTTCCAGGAATCTAAATCATGTACGTAAATTTCTTGCAAAAATTTTACCAACACTGTGTTAATTCCTACGTTTGTACGAGTATGTCTGTATGCCTATTCATCTTTCGCAGGTGTATGTAGGTCCATATATATATACACACATATTTCCCCCCATGGTGCAGGAACCCCTAATGAGCCAGGGCCTTCTCATTATCAAGGCTTTACGATCACGCTCAGACACACCACACTTGGCAGGACTCCTCTGGACGAGTGATCAGCCAGACTCAAAGACCTCTACCTGGCAACACACAACACTCACAACAGACAGACATTAATGTCCCCGGCCGGATTCGAATCCACAATTCCAGCAAGCGAGCGGCCGCAAACCCACGCCTTAGACTGCGCGGTCACTGGGATCGGCATGTGTGTATGCATATGTTTATTATATATATATATATATATAATTGCATGAGATCATGGATATTGATTCTACTTGTAGATAATTTACCGGCCAGACA
>Ga0123354_10018179_pt1 | contig 11020 bp, 9 predicted proteins | sample TergutLab28metaG_2_FD_97872 | JGI IMG/M metagenome (GOLD analysis project Ga0123354, IMG submission 97872) | Labiotermes labralis P4 segment gut microbial communities from Petit-Saut dam, French Guiana - Lab288 P4 | ecosystem: Host-associated > Arthropoda: Insects > Digestive system > Gut ... | reverse complement strand
GTTTGTACGCATGCTTGATCAAGCCCAATTTGTCCAAAATATCAAATGCTTCCGTTTTCTCCGCTTCCGTATAGAATCCGAAAGCTCCGCCGAATGTGGATTTATACCCAAGCCTTCCGTGCAATACATTCTCCAATACGCTCAACCGGTTGACAAGGTTGTAATTTTGAAAGATCATGCCGATATTTGTTCTGACCGCACGAAGCGTTTTGCCTTTTACTTTGGTGATGTTTTGTCCGCTGAAAACAATGTCCCCGTCCGTTGCGTCAACCATGCGGTTGATGCAACGAAGGAGAGTGGATTTCCCGGCCCCGGAGGGGCCGATGACAGATATGAATTCGCCGCTGTTTACGGTTATGGACACCTTGTCCAGAGCCCTGCTGTCATTTGCACTATAAGCTTTGCTCAGATCTTTGATATTTAATATTTCGGATGCCGGTGTGTTCATTTTATTCACGCTCCCAGACTGCGGATTGATTGAAGCCTATCGCCTTGCTCATGCTCCCAGGTTGCGGATCGGCAGATACCAATCGTCGGTAACTTTGATGAACTGCTCGTTTTGCGTTTTGGTAAACAACCCTTTTCCGCTCGGGTCAAACAGTGTTTTGTCATTTGCCACTGCGCTCGAAGTCATGGTGGCCAATATTTTCTGGGCGTCACCGGCGCTCAGGCTTTTCGAGTTGTAGGCGAAAGGCCCGTTCAACACGGGATAAGCGGCGATCACGGTATACTGTTTTCCTGTCAATGTATCGAACGGCGCGGAGGCTCCTTTTGCGACCTCGTAAACCGCTCCCGGCGTATTGTCTTTTCCGGAATTCAGTTGAACATACGGGGCCAGGTCCTGATCGTCAAAAGCAGCGACATCGCATTTTCCCGAAAGCAGGTTGACCGCGGAGCCCTGGTGGGAATTCCCGAACAGGACGGCGGAGAAGAGTTTCCCGCTTCCGCCCTGGGCTAGGTCGTCAGCGGTCAGACTGCTCCATTGGGAGTCCTTCTTGAAAAATCCGAGGATCGCACTTGTCGGGATTGCCCACCCCGAAGTCGAACTCTGGGATACGAAGGAAATCTTTTTCCCTGCGATATTTTGAATGGAATATGCTCCGTTCGACATGTATTGACTGGCGTCAGCAGCTTTCACACAAAGCCTGCTGTAATAGAGCGCGTCTGAAAGCGTACCAGAGGGCCCCGCGTTTGTGAAGAGCGGCTGTACGGCCGAGTTTTGCTGGTTCGCTTGGATGTAACCCTGCGCGCCCATATAAGCCAATTGCGCTTTCCCGCTATCAATCGCCTCGATTGCTATCGTGTAATCGGTGGTTGTCATATTGACGACGTTTTTTCCCGTCGCCTGCTTTATATATTTTGCAATCGCGTCTCTGGCCGGCGCGAAATCCGCCGCGGATTCGTTGGGATACCATACGACGGTGATGGAACCGGCGCTCGATGACGGAGCGGCCGCCGGGGCGGCCGAGTTTGTCGCTGGAGCGGACGGCGCGGCAGGCGCAGACGCCGGAGCAGAGGAGGAACTGCTGCTCGCCGTGGTCGAACCACACCCGGCCGCGCTGATTGCCAAAGCTCCAACCAGTAAAATAGGGGTAATCACTTTAAAAAATGTGTGTTTAAGCATTATTTTCTCCTTGTCTTTTCTCAATTTCATAACTCCAATAAAAAAATTATAAAATTGTCTTGTAAAATCTAATATCGAGGTGGGGTAAAACTTTCGTAAAGTTCGGTAAAAAATAGGTGAAATTATAAAATATACGGATCAAAAACTCATATCTCCTTTTAGCGGCCATACGTGTTATTATTTTCCTGTCAGGGAAGCGCGGATTAAAGAAGCTGAAGATTTAACCTGTGTTTTCTAAGAAAAGTTTCCGTGGAAAGTCTGCGATAGAAAGGATATGGTGCGAGCTATGTATTCAACAATTTGCGATCCCAAAATAATGAAAACGCTGCTGCCGGGCGGTTTTCCGGCCGACAAGCTCAGTCAGCCGGAGTATGAGATGACGTCCGAGTTTGATGTGTATGTGACGATGAGAGACGGCGTGAAGATTGCCATGGATATCCACAGACCCGACGCTCCGGGCAAATTCCCGGTTCTTTTCATGTCAACCGGCTATATGAAAGCGCTGTCCTTCCTTCCCAATGTGCCGACAATCCATTGCGTTGAAACCAACGACATAGAATGGTTCGTGCAAAGAGGTTACATCGTCGCAATCCAGGACCAGCGCGGCACAGGCAAGTCTGTCGACGGCGAGTGGGACTATATAGGCCAGGAGATGCAATACGATTTGTACGATTGTATCGAATGGCTCGCCGTTCAGCCTTGGAGTACCGGAAAAGTCGGTATGATCGGCGAATCCCTTTTGGCTCATGTACAGTGGTTCGCGGCGGCTACGCAGCCGCCCCATCTGGTTACGATTGTCCCTTATGACGGCGGCGCCGACCTGTACAGGGACATCGCGTATCACGGCGGGAATTTGAGCGTCGGATTTCCCTCCGCGTGGCATTTGGTTGAGATCAGGGCAAACTACAATTTGGGCATGGGCATCAAGGAGCCGAAACTCGGCTCGTGGGATATGCCCAGGGCGATGATCGACCATCCGACGTTTGACGATTTCTGGAAGATCCGCCGGGCGGATTTCAGCAAGATCAAATGCCCGCTTTACAGCATCGGCTTCTGGCACAAAACGGGCCTGCATCTGCGTGGGAATACGAGAGGCTACGAGGAAGTAGACGCGCCAAAGAAGATGTTGCTTTGCCACGGCGAGTTCGAGGGCGACGAAATGGCCATTTACAATTCGCCCGAGATGAGGCTGTTGATCCTGCGCTGGCTCGACCATTGGCTCAAAGGCAACGATACCGGCGTCATGGAGGAGCCGCCTGTAACCCTTTTTGTCCATGGCCTTGAGGAGTATAGGGAGGAACAGGAATGGCCGCTCAAGAGGGCCGACTATACGCCGTTCTATCTGTCAGGCGAAAATACGGGCGTTGTCGATTCGCTGAACGACGGCAAGCTCGTTCTTGGGAAGGAGCCGACAGCCGATAACGCCTCGGTCACTTATTCTTATCCGCAGCCGGACTGGAGCCATTTCAGCGGTATCGGCGCGGCGGTCGTCGAGCATGGGAGAGTATACCCCTACAAGAAAGTCCTGACGTTTACGACCGATCCCATGGAGAATGATCTGGAAGTATGCGGCCATGCGCGGCTGATTTTGTACGCGTCGACGGACCAGGAATTCCCCGACTATGTCGATACAAAGTTCTACGTCAAGGTTTGGGATCAGTTGCCGGATGATGTTCAATTGAAGGGCCATCCGCTGGATTCCGTTCTCCTGACGCACGGAAGGCTCCGCGCGTCCCACAGCTTCGAGCATGACAAAGAGCTCGAAAGGCCGTGGCGCCCGTACTACACCCACGAAAACCCGCAGGAGCTTGAAAACAATAAGATCTATAAATATGATATCGAAATACTGCCGTTTGCCAATATATTCAGGAAAGGCCACCGAATCCGCATAGAAGTCGCCTGCCACGATACGAATATGTTTGATTTCGGCGGGCATCATTACGGTTTGAATATCGGCAAAGATACGATCTATTTTGATAAGAAGCATCCGTCGAAACTGATTCTTCCCGTGACCATATCCCCTTCTAAAACTTAGGACGGGTCGACAGTATGTTTGATCTCTTCGATGTCAATCGCACGTGTATGCACGATATGCGGCCAAATTTTCCGATCGAACGGCAGGCAAGGGAAGAGGGGCAGCAGCGTGTAGAAAAAGAACGGGAAGGTGAAGGCAAAACCGATGATCGCGCGGCGCGGCGCGTAGATATAAGACCGCTCGGTTATAACCGTAATAACGCCGATGATGAAGAATGCTATATAGGTGGCTAAGAGAAAATGCCCCAGATAAATCAGCGGCAACATAATACCTGTGCCGGATACCGCTCCGTAAACTATGGCAGCCGCATAGAAGGCGATGGCCCCGGTTGCGAGCACCGATCCGGCGAGCGTGCTCATGAGCATATCGTAGCAGGGAAAGGCGTGCTTTGAGACCGCGCGCAGCAGCATCGCTCCGCCGTACCGGCCGTAGGCTTGAAGGTACCCCTTGGTCCAGCGCATCCGCTGGTTCCAGGATACGCGAAAGTTCGTCGGCTGCTCGTCGTAAAGGATCGCGTGCGGCGTGTATCCGATCTTCTCACCGCGCGCCGTCATCGCAAAGGTGAATTCCACGTCTTCCGTGAGCGTGAAATAGTTCCAACCGCCCAGTTCGCGGAGCAGCTCGGAGGAGACCGCAAAACCGGTGCCGGAGACCTGCGCGCTCAGACGCAACAGCTCGCGCGCTCCGTTCAGCATGCGGGATTCGTGCAGGAACCACACGGCATAGCTCGCGGAAAGCCAGTTATCGCCAAAGTTTTTGGAATTGCGGTAGCCGGTTACGACGCGATAACCGGAACAAAGCGCGTCGTTCATCGCAGCGACATAGCCGCTGTCCAGGAGATTGTCCGCGTCGATCACGATGAACCCGCCGTGCTCCCAATTTGTCCCTTCGCCTGTGATCGAATTTATGAGAAAATTGAGCACATAGCCCTTGCCAATGTGCGTCCGGTCGCTGCGCTCATAGACCGTGGCGCCGTGCTCACGGGCAATCCGCGCGGTAGCGTCATCGCAGTTATCCGCGCCTACGAAGATGTCGATCAGCTCCCGGGGATAGTTTTGTTTGCTGACGGAGTCGATAAGCTGCCCGATCACCGCCTCCTCATTATGCGCGCAGATCAGGATCGCGTAACGTCCGGGCGCCTCTTTCGGAAAAGGCGGGACAGTGCGTCTCATCGAAGCGATGGTATAAATAATTTGATAGAAATAGCAGACTGCAAACAGGGCGGCGATGATATGGTTTGCGATAATATACAGATTCACAGCGCTTTCCTATACCACAAAACGGTACCCCGCGCCCCATATGGTGAGAATATGTTTGGGTTTTGAAGGGTCGTCCTCCAGCTTCTCGCGAAGCCGGTTGATGTGCACGACGACGGTGGCGCTGTCGCCCATCGCGTCGAAGCCCCATATCCGTTCGTATAAGGTTTCCTTGCTGAACACCACATCCATATTGGTGACAAGAAAGAGCAACAGTTCGTATTCCTTGTTTTTCATCGCGATTTCGCGGTCGTTGACGAAAACACAGTGGGAACCCGTTTGAATGCGGATATTTCCGGCAACGATGTCGCCGGTGGCACGACTGCCGGATTGTTTCAGGCGCGCGTACTGCGCGAGATTCGCCTTGACATGGGCGACCAGTATGCTCGGCGAAAACGGTTTCGTGATGTAATCGTCCGCGCCCAGCCCCAGCCCTTTGATCATATCGATATCCTCCTGCCGGGCGGTCACCATGAGGATGGGAATATCCAGCGTCTCACGCAGTTTTCGGCAGACCGTGAAGCCATCCGCCCCCGGGAGCATCAGGTCCAGCAAAATGAGGTCGTACTGTCCGGTCAGCCCGGCTTTGATCCCCTCGTCCCCGGTCTTCGCGATCGCCACGTCATATTCATTGACCATCAGATAGTCCCGTTCTATTTTGGCGATCTGCGGATCGTCTTCAATGATCAGTATTTTTGTCATAGCTTCTCCTCCGCTCCCGGCGGCGCCGCTTCAGGAATTTCCAGAACGATTCGCAGTCCGCCTTCCGCCCGGTTCTCCGCCGTGATCCGGCCATTCATGCGCGCGGCGGCTTTCGCCGCAATCGCCAGCCCCAATCCGCTGCCCTGCGGGGCGCCACTCCGCGAAGGGTCGTTTCTGAAAAATACGTCGAAAAGTTTGCACAGCGCCTCTTCCGGCACACCCGGCCCGTCGTCGTCAAATGTGACCCGAACCAGGCCGTTCATCCGCTCGCACCGGATCGCCATATAAGCCGTTTCCTTCTCCCTGTACTTGGCGCTGTTGTCCAGTATATTAATGAAGATACTTCTCAATTGCTCGGGATCCGCGATGATCAGATAGTCCGCCGGAAAATTTTCTGTCGTTATCGACAGCCCCTGCGCTTTGTATTCCTCGCCGCAGGCATTTAGCAGATCGGTGATCTCCCTGCCGATCACCAGGCTTTCCGGATTTGTTGGGTAATCGCCCATATCCAATTTGGAATAGAGGAACAGTTTGCTTACCATATTATTTATGTCGTCCGTTTTTTGCCGGATGATCTCCAGATACTCCCGCTGCGCTCCCGAGGTTGCCGCGACGCCGTCCTCCAGCCCTTCCACATACCCTTTGATCGACGTCAGCGGGGAACGCAGATCATGGGAGATACTCGCCAGCAACTCCTTCCGGTTTTGCTCGTCCTTTTGAAGCGCGAGGGTGGAGGCCTTCAGGCGGACCGCCATTTCGTTAAAATCCTCGCATACCGGTTTGAATTCGTCGTTCTGGTCATAGACAATCCGATAATCCAGATTCCCGCCGCTGATTTCGCGCGCCCCGCTGGAAAGCAGATCAATCGGCTGCTCGATTTTCTTGAATACATACCGGATCAGAAGCCGGTTTGTGACATACAAAATGGCAAGAAAAACCGCCACGATGATGACGAACGTGATGATGGCCTGCGTTTTCATGAACCTCTCAAACGGAATCTCCTGATGCCCGCCCCCCATGAGCACTTCAAACAGCAACCCATGGCTGACAGCGTTCAGAATGAATACACAAACGGAAAAACTCACGAAGGACACGACGATCGGGATGATGATCATCAGGATATTTGAAATAAATAACCGCCTTTTAATTGTCAAAAGATTCTCCTTTATCTGTCCGTTGATTTCACATCGATTTCACATCTTACAACAAAGAACTGAACGAGAAATAAAAAACATTAACTGCGGATAAAATTCACAGCGCTTCGGGGGGCCGCTGCCAAACGCGTTTTTCAGCAAATGCGGGGGAGCCCCTCGCCGTAGAGCATGTCCACGCGGGCTTTGCCTCCGATGGCGGTGCGGCGCAAAACAGGCGGCAGATGGTTTTCGGGTTCCGGCGCATAAATTTCGCCGATGAGAGCCGCACGGCTTCCGGGCACAGTCGCGCGGACGGCTGCGAGAGCGTGCGCCGCGTCCGCCTCGGAGACCGCGAAAACCATCTTTCCCTCGTTGCCCATCGTAAGCGGGTCAAGCCCGAGGATGCCGCAAAAAGCATGCACCTCCGGGTCGACCGGGATTGCGTTTTCGTCAATTTCAATGCGCGCGGACGAAGCGGCTGCGAGCTCGTTCAGCACGGTGGCGAGGCCGCCGCGCGTGACGTCACGCATCGCGTGGGCCGCTACGCCCGCTTCCGAAAGCGCGTGCGTGATCGGCGCGAGCAGCGCGCAATCGCTTTTGATCCCGTTTTGGATCCCCATGCGCGCGCTCAAAATACAGGCATGGTGGTCACCGAGCGTGCCCGAAACGATGAGGCGGTCGCCGGGCAGCAGCCCGGAAGGGGACGGAAGGGGGACGGGAGCGTCCGCGCGGAAAACGCCGACGCCGGTTGTGTTGACCAGAAGGCCCGCCTCATTGTCCATGGATTCGTCTGTGTTATTCGTCCCGCTTGAAACCTTGCGTCCACAGCCTTCGATCACTTTGGTATCGCCGGCAACGATCGTCATCCCCGCTTCCCGCGCCGTTTCCGCCATCGAAGCGCAGATTCTGTCCAACCGCTTGATGGAAAGCCCCGCTTCGAGCACAAAACCGCAGGTCAGGAACCGGGGATCCGCTCCGCTCATCAGCACGTCGTTCGCCGTACCGCAGACGGCGAGCTTCCCGATATCGCCGCCCGGGAAAAACAACGGCTTTACGACGAAAGTGTCCGTGGCGATCGCGAAACGCGCCGCCGCGCCGCCGCCCGCGTTTTCAATCTCCACGGTCGCGGCGTCCTCAAGGCGCGCCAGCACGGGATTTGCGAAATGCTTCGCAAACACCTCTTTCATCAATTCCGCGGAGTCATACCCCCCGCTCCCCTGCGCCAGTGTGATCGTGTCTTTCATAGGTTCTATTTAAGAACAAGTAAGTTTTAATAATAACAAGCATCCTTTAATAAGTTATTATAAGTTTTAATAATAACAAGTATCTTTTAACAAACTATACCAAAGTCCTGTCTAAATGTATAGGGAAAACTTAAAAGATTATTTTGTATTTTATAACGCCGCTTCGACACTGCCGCGGATGGCGTCCTTTTCAAGGACGGCGTCGTGCAATACAGGTTTTTTATCGAGATCGCGCAGCCCCTCGGGCACGGGCATGCCGGTATGCGCGGCGAGCGAGCGAGCCGCCGCGAATTCGTTGCCCACCGGCGGCAGACCGATGGCGGCCGATACGCTGCCTGCGAATTTATACGGGCTCGCCGTGGAAGCGATGATCGTCCGCGTGCGGTCGCCGGTTTCGCGCACATAATCTTTCCAGACCGCGTAACCGACCGCCGTATGCGTATCGATCAGATAGCCCTCGCGCTTCCAAAGATCCGCGAGCGCGCCGTGCGCCTCCCGCATTTTCGCAAAGCCGCCGTAAAAAATTTCTTCGAAAACCGCTTGCGCCTCAGGGTCCGCCGCGTCCGCAAGGTCATAGCGCCCCTCGCGCTCAAGCCCTTCCATCAGCGCCCGGACGCACGCCGCGTCGCGGCCCGCCGTATGCCAGAGCAGCCGCTCCAGATTGCTCGACACGAGGATGTCCATCGACGGGGAACTCGTCAGGATAAATTCGCGCCTCGCGTCATAGACGCCCGTACGCAGGAAATCCGTCAGGACCTTGTTCTCGTTGGACGCGCAGAGCAGGCGCCGGATCGGCACGCCGATCTGACGCGCGTAATACGCGGCGAGGATATTCCCGAAATTGCCCGTGGGCACGCAAACATTGATCGCATCGCCTTCGGTGATTTCTTCCGTCGCCGCAAGCCGCGCGTACGCATATACATAGTAGACCACCTGCGGCAGCAGCCGGCCGATATTGATGGAGTTTGCCGAACTGAGCCGAACGCCGCGGGCCGCGAGTTCCGCGCCGAACGCCGCGTCGCTGAAGATATTTTTCACAGCGGTCTGCGCGTCGTCGAAATTGCCGCGGATGCCGAAGACGTGGACGTTGCCGCCCTCCTGCGTGGTCATCTGGCGCTTTTGCACCGCGCTCACGCCGTCGCTCGGATAATACACAAAGACTTCGGTGCCCGGCACGTCCGCGAAACCCGCGAGCGCGGCCTTCCCCGTGTCGCCCGAAGTCGCCGTCAGGATCGCGATTTTCTTATCCTCGCCCGTCTTGCGCACCGCTGTCGTCAGCAGATAGGGCAGGATGGACAGCGCCATATCTTTGAACGCCGCCGTGCGCCCGTGCCAAAGTTCAAGGAAATACGCGCCGTCCGCCTTGTGAATCCGCACGGTTTCCGGCACGTCAAATTTGGAGTCATAGGCGCCGGTGACGCAGGCCTCGATTTCGGCCTCCGTGAAGTCCGGCAGAAACGCCGACAGGATCAGCTTCGCCACGCCGCGATAGCCCAAGCCGTTCAGAGCGGCAAGATCAAAATCCCGTTCGATATTCAGCTCCGGGAAAGCCTCCGGAACATACAGCCCCCGGTCTCCCGCCAGTCCCGCCACGATCGCTTCCGCGCCGGAAACCGCCGCACCGCCGCCGCGTGTGCTCACATACTTCATTTGTTCGTTCTCCTGTCTGTAATGGAATCTATTTTTCATAGGCCCATATTAATACAATGGTTTTGGCACGGGAATACCTTCTATGAGCTGTTGACCTGCCGCCAGCTTTTCTGCGAGCCTCTTCCTTTCTTCAATATCATCGCCATCACACAGTTGTCGAATTTTCATTTCATCATCATTTTTTCCCCAAAGGGATCAATATTTTGGATATATCCTTTGCAATGAAACATCCCCATGGTAGCAGTACTTCTGTTTACACGAATTTTATCATGCACATAGATATTTGCCAATGCTTCAAAAAGCGCTTCACTTGGAGTGCTTTGTTTTATCGTTGAAACGTATGCTAAGTTATGTTCTTTTTTATTTCTATACGCATCCATCATTATATCCACATATTTCGACTCCAGCGTCGCCTCATACAATTTATTTCCTTCAAAATGCCTATAAATTTTTTTCATGACTATTCCAAATTATTCCTGTAATTATCATCGAGCATTGGCAATTTTTTGACAAGTTCGTCCTGACTCCATATATCCCAGTTCCAGCCTCTTGTGATATATGCGGCAGACAGCATCCATCGATTTCCTTTCTGCGGAATTGTTTGACTATGAATTTTCTCCAACAAATCTTCCATTTCCGGAATGATGGTTCCCTCGATTTGCTCTATAGTTGCTTGTCGTTTTTCACCCGCTTTTATTGCCTCGATATCGTTTTTACAAATCTCTAAGATTTCTTCAATATCGTATTTAAAGTTTTCTATTGTATACACCATAAGAAACTATCCTCCTATTGTTTTGATATCTGGAACATAATACTGATAACCGCCGCCGGGCTGCCCAAAATTCGGAGCTACCGTTCCTTCCAATACCTTTGTACCTTTTGGTAGAATTACTTGATCCATATTTTCTGCCGTATTGCCTGGCGGTAAAGCCAAATCAGCTATCGGATCCTTAACTTTTGTAGGCGAAACCCAATAACTTGATGCACCAGCTTTTCCACCATAGTAACGATATACAACTTTATCTTCATCCAAAGTAGTAACCTTTATATCGTCTTCAAATGCCGACTTTATTTGATTTTGATATTGTTTCGGAACGTATTCATCAAGAAATTTATCTACTTCAAGTAATCGATTAATTTTTGCAACATCCACCGCCCCCTCAACACCTTCCGTCACCTTTGCGCCCTTTGTCGTCTCTTCAGCGAATTCCCCGAGCTTCCCGAGCTTTCCGAGCTTTGTGAACCCCAAGAAAATTGTCATGATATCAAACGTACCGCAGCCTATAACATACGCAAGCCCCTCGCTATTGTATTTCCCGACATAGTCCTGTTTTATCCCTTCGCCTATCTTCTTGAAAAAATCAAGCGGGCCCTGC
>Ga0123354_10018178_pt1 | contig 11020 bp, 5 predicted proteins | sample TergutLab28metaG_2_FD_97872 | JGI IMG/M metagenome (GOLD analysis project Ga0123354, IMG submission 97872) | Labiotermes labralis P4 segment gut microbial communities from Petit-Saut dam, French Guiana - Lab288 P4 | ecosystem: Host-associated > Arthropoda: Insects > Digestive system > Gut ... | reverse complement strand
GGCGGTGGGCGGTGAAAAAAGCTGGGACACCATAGAACGTAAAACAACAGGAAGGAAAATAAAAGGTAGCCCCCCCCCCCCCGTACGATAATTGATTGAACAGTGGCAGTGGGGAATGTGTAGAAAGATAGCGGACAGTGGTACAGTTAAAAGTGAACTGTTCTTATTAGAGTCAATATTAAGGGCCCAACACACAGTACAGGTATTTACATTTAATGTTACAGGGGGTGTTAAATAAAGAATTCCTCAAAACTTGCTTGGCAAATTGAAGGAAATCCCGTGAAAATACGGAAGGTCACAAGATATAAAAATACCGAAACTATTTAATGACAGAGTTCAAGTTTGTCTTCTCGTGTTCTCAATGTGCTACCTTCATTGTCCTGTAGGCGGCTCTGTGGTCAGTGTGGCAATAAATATATTATCATTTGACCAAGGAAGGGCAAGCGTTATCTTGCAGATGAACATGAAGATTTCCACTTCGTCTTGTACGTGCCTTCATGTCATTAGAGCTTTCTACATTGTTACAGCATTTAATTAAATCTGCGAAGAAGGTTTCGGTTTTACAATTACAGATACTACACTAGACGGCAAATATTCCAGAAAACAGTGTCTTTATCAACCAGTCGAAAGGTACCTGTGCTTCCTGGGGTACTAAACCTCGAACCGCGAGCAACAATTTTTATTTCAGTTTTCTTTATGTGTTGCCAGGTGGGAGTAATTACCGTAAAAATGTGTTGTTACGAGGTAGTAGAAGCTGACCTATGCTTTAGTCTGTACTGCAGCCTCAACCCTTGCAGATAAAGTTTTGTCTTAAGTACTACGTAGTATAATCCCTTAATCTACAACCTGTTTCTCTAGATATACAGTATTCGGGTTTATGGGACGCATGTTCATTGAAGTTTCGATAACACAAAGAGTGATTCAGTGGCAGGATTATCTGTTGAAAACACTCCGGCAACCGTTCTACAACTAGGTTGAAGAAATCCAGCAAGATGTAGCAGTATGCAGATATTTATTTACTGCTAAATTACTCTACATGTTTCGGGCATCCATCGCGACCATCATCAGGAGTACATAAAACTGTAGTTGCAGCCTCTGTTACAGATCATACTATCTGGGAAGCAAGCTTCTTCAAACGTGACCAAATAAGGGCCCTGCAACTGTAGCGTGTCCCAGCGACTGACAGCTTATTTTTATACTGCCTGGCTGTTGTGTGGGCGTCGAAAATATTTAAGAATGTGGAGAGTGTTTAGCAATTATCACGTACTTCTGATTATCTTGTACAAATCTTTCAGATTTGTAAAAATAGCTAGAAATGGGCACATATAATATTTCTATACAGACTAGTAGACCGCTGAGGTAAATTGTGCAAGTGACCTGCGCTCTGAAATAAAGAACCTAAGCTTGTAGCTTTTTTACCTTCTTAAATTACTTAATCAAATTTTTCTACAGGCAAAAATCGCTGGCCCTCCACTACAGAATATAATCTGGCAATGTTATTTTAGGAAAGAGTCGCATTTGGTGAGAAAAAGGCAGAAATCTTTAATTTTACAGCAGATTGTAAATATAATAAAGCTGAGCTTTAAAGGGTTAAAGGACATTAAAAATATTCGTGTTCCGCATTTTCACAGTGTATGAATTTTATAATGAGGTAAGCTTTAACTTCTATAAAAAGAAATTTACGAATTTCTTTTCTGATGGTGATTAAAGCTACTATGTCTTTTGCATAACAGTTTTTTTTTTAATTTTGACGTTTGCTGACCGTGCATCTCAGTATATTTATCTCAGTAATTAACCAACTTGATGCACAAAATTTTTGTTTTACAATAAGTTTATTTCATTCCTCTACATGTTTCGAGCATATGTTCTCATCATCAGGAGGTTAAAATTGCATTACACAGCCTCTGGTATCATCACGCCTATAGGTGTGATGATACCAGAGGCTGTGTAATGCAATTTTGACCTCCTGATGATGAGCACATGTGCTCGAAACATGTAAAGGCATGAAATAAAACTTGTTGTGAAACACATTCTCGTGCACGAAACGGCCACCTACAGGTGTGATGATACCAGAGGCTGTGTAATGCAATTTTGACCTCCTGAAGATGAGCACATGTGCTCGAAACATGCAGAGGCACGAAATAAAACTTATTGTGAAACACATTCTCGTGCACGAGACGGCCACCTACAGGTGTGATGATACCAGAGGCTGTGTAATGCAATTTTGACCTCCTGGTGATGAGCACATGTGCTCGAAACATGTAGAGGAATGAAATAAACTTATTGTAAAACAAAAATTTTGTGCATCAAGTTGGTTAATTACTGAGATAAACTGTTTTTTTTTAATTGCAGGAAAGGATAATTTTGGGACAGTATCTTCTAACACATACTTAACCATCTAACGCATAGTTGTTAGTGTCTGTACTATTAGGCTTCACACTATAGAGCCTGCATTATTATCACACCCTACGTTTGTGCTCCGTGTGATTATGAAGTAAAACAGCTGTTAGCTTTCTGTACAGAATTCAACAAGTTTCCTTATAGGAAAACTCTATTTTCTCTGAGATATAAACCAAACATTTGTATACAGTGTAGTTTTGTTTTAGTCTTCTCGCGGAAACAAATCTGCCAGCATTTGTTCTGCGAATAGTTATAATGGTATTTAATAAATTTGCGTGAAATATTCACCATTTACTTTGAAATAACTCCAGACTTCTTGTGTATAATTTTACTTAACTGCTAGAATTATATGGCGCGTGCAGTATATGAAATAGTACGGAGCAAAAGGTCAGTCGGAAGTCTTCGTAGACAATCCTATCCCACTATTACTTTTCCACTACAGTTCTCACGTGGAATGCCCAGGGATCAAAACCGGATGACCTTGGTGAAAGGCCGGCAACTAACCACCTGAGCAACAACATTGTCAAACTTTTATTTGTCTATCAATAATCTACAAAAGACGTCAACATTTATACATCAAAATTATCTTCAGAAGCTGTAACCAATATTTTAAAAAGCTAAAATTTTGTTTCTTTTTTCACATGAAGTGGATATTACTAGTACATTTAGTGCCTACAACAGGACGCGAAAATGTGACAGGTCAGTTTTAAACAAGTTTTCGTTACGTTTAATATTGCTAATATGTTCATTTCATAATTTTTATTTTAATATAATTACGTTTTAATGCTGTTCTGCTTAGGTGCTTTTTCATTATCTATTTTATATATGTTTTTGTCGATTAATAGTATTTTTTAATACATCTTACATCTTATGTTCCCATGCTGTCTCTGTAATTAGCCTTGTGGTAATTGTGCCAACGCATAACTAATAAAGAAATTAATTTAATTATCATTATCATTATCATCATCATCCACATTCCTTACTTCAGAGCTGTTTAGCTAGTTCCCAAATAAGTACGGGATTCACCGACCAAGCACTTTTCATTCGTTTATCTGCCGAAGACTTTCGATTGTGCATTGCAATATATAGAGGAAGGCGGGGTTGAACAGTTTTAGTATTTAGTATAATTTGTTTGGAATAATGCTCATTGCGGTTATTATTATTATTATTATTATTATTATTATTAACACAAATTTTATAATGTAAAATTTAGCTCAGCATTCTGTTACGCGATTTCTATTGAGCGGCTGTTTTAAACTCTAATGGCTCTCACATTTATTCCTAAGGTGTTCAGTTCAAAAATCGATAGGAACAATGATTATCCTGTCAGCGGTGATGTGGTTTCTTCCTCAGCCCCACCAAGCCCACCAAAAATTAGTCATTTCCAAATCCTTTCCATTTCATTTTTCACTACAAACCAGTTACTGTACGTTATATAATCATAGTTACTAAGGGGATTATTAAATTACATATTTTAATCCAAAAAATGCACTAAATAAAATACTATAAAACGGATCACTAAACACACTTTATATTAGGTGCCGAAATGTGTTGACATCTAATATGAAGTGTGTTTTATGATCCTTTTTGTAGTATTTTAGTTAGTTCATTTTGTTGGTTTAAAATATAGAGTGCAAGAAAATTCATAGTAAGCATAACATTTTAAAAAAGTGCATTATTAACTGATCTGCTCCAAGGTTTAAATATCGTTACCCAATAATGAAGTTGTGCCTGAACACCAAAGCCTTTTCATAGGCCGTTGTTGCACTTAAAGGGCAAGAGCCTTGGCTTGGATGTATCCTTCCCTGCTTGCCTCAAGCCCAACACTTCAAGCAACATTTCAATTTCGTGGTCCACCAACTTGTTACAATGCTATGAATGGATCACGCTGTACAGAGAATGAAAACCAAACTCGTGCAACTAAAATATATATCTTCCTCTCTTCCCAAGTCCTTTTCTTCTTTGCGTTTTCTTTTTTGGGGGGAGGGTTGGGGGGGGGGAAGAAAAGATGTAGGAGTGGGCCATGTTTCAGTACCATCTTACACAGAAGATACGTATACAAATACTTTTCATGAATTAGAGCTGCAATATATGGAGTCTACCGAAATGTAAACAGGAAAAAGTTGAAGAAAAAAATTTCTCTTTGAGAAGTGGTCTCAAACTTGGATAAAGTTTTGTTGCAGCTTTGCTTCAAAGCAGTTCTCTAGGGATTTGTGTCGTAATATCGGCGACGTTAAAATAAATATTTACCTTACTTAGGTAGCCACTTTACGGTGTGCACAAAACCGAATAAACGCTTAGCTGACAAAGATAAACTTAACAAGATATGCGGTATTGCTGTTTGAAGTGTATCGCATACACGGAACCCATATGGGTTTAGTCCGAAGTTCTTAAAGGAATTATATTACGTAGTAAATTTAAAATTGCATTTAATGATTTCACTGTATCTCAGATAAAGATTAGGTCGTCGTCCTTAATACTGTGATGTTGAGAAATCTGCTTCTCATTACCCCATTATCTCTAAAGAATAAATGTTTTCCTTCTTATATCTGTCTTTACAAACAAAGAAACTGTTATTATACTGGCTGAAAAATCTGTTGCAATACCTCAAGGGTGGTAGTAGAAAAGTTTAGTGAACCAACCAAACTGGAAATGCCGGGTAGACCGAAATATCTAATTTTCCTAGAAAGGAAACGGAGGTCCGGAAATGAACAAACGGAGGAATTGAAAATAATATATCAACAAGGCTCGCTATTTTCCGTTTATTTACTATCGAATACAGTGTAACCTCTTGATTTATTTTCCTCATACACTCAAGAATGCGTTAGAAGGTCGAGAGAATATTCTGGGGAATTCTGAGAAATAAGTTGATTTTATAAGGAACACGTGAAAAAATTTACACATTATCTCTATGCTGTTTATCTTGTACGCCACCACTTCGGTCATTCTAGTAATTACAAGGCACTTCTGTTCCAAACTGGTGTCCAACGACTGGAAATTTATCGGCGTGTATGACTGTACCATACTTTAAGCAAGCAACCGAAAAAACAGATAGTACAAACGATAAAAATTGCTGGTACCTAAGTTCGGAAATAATGTACTGAGAGTATGGCTATTCGAAACTGTTACGTCCTTCAGTAGCTGGAATGTTACTACTACAAAATCTTAAGACAAGTAATATGGCGTATAAAATCACTTACTGAAAACACGTCCAAGATGGCGCCTCAAGGGGAGGTCAGAAATTGAACAAGCTCAAAAGTCTTGTATTTAACCTATATTTTATGTTATATATTTAATGCATTGCTTTTAAAATTTGTCACAGAAATACTTTCAAGACAATAATACTACTATCAAAATATTTTTTCCTTGTAAAACGAAACCTGTGGTACCAGGAATCCACTAAAAACCAAAAATGCGTGGAAACCGTAGAAGTTTATTGAAATTACCAGCAGCCCTTCTAAACAAAACAAACTTTCAGCAGTCACAAAGATATCAACGCTTAAGTTGTGTCATCATCAGTGACCGCATCAGCTACCCCAGTTAACATTTACTTGGCATTATTACACAGGGTGTTTCATAAGTTGTGGACATTAATATAGGAGATAATTTCGTACACCTTTATGATCAAAACGATTTACATAAACACACGTGCAGTTTTGAAAGTTTAAGGATTTATGACTGCTTGATGCTTAGAATAAAACTATAGAAGTTACTTAAAAGATTATGGATGAAAGTAACACAATCAAACAAGTTACTCTTTAATACTCTAAACAATAACATAATTCCACTTTAGTATACATAACAGAACAAAAGAACAAGAAAGATCAATGATCATATCCGTTTACTACTTTTTTATCCCTGAAAATTAAATATTTCTTTTCTCTGTTTTCCCTTTCCTTTCAACCCTTCCCAGTTGATTTCAAGTTTCTTCCTACCTTTCAAATTTCCTTCAATTTTACATCTTTCAACAGAATGAAATACAGAATGTCCCCTCTCCCCCCCCTCCTCACCCCCCCGAAAAAAAACAGTCTTTGTGTTGCTTACTCTGTCTTTAATATAATGTGCACTGTACTGTACCGAAACCTGGCCTACCAGAAAACAAATTATAGTGTAAAACGCCTGAGATAGGACTCAGTCTTCACCACGCCCAGTGTCTTAACAGAGAAATATTCGTGCTTCCGTGGTGGTTCGTAACTGGGTGACGATAGCCTATTGTGGTGAGTTAGGTTTACGACATTTCTGAGAGAAGATTTCGTCCACCTTAAAGACGAAAAAAAAAGTACCAAGAAAGATAAAGGCAGAACAAGCGTGGTTAAATGAAAATTTGGAAAATAAAAATTTATTTATTGAATAATGAAAACACGATTCTATGTACTACCTTTTTTAAGAGAAGATGAGCTGGTACGACATAAATCTTCATGTAGGCTGTTATGCTGCACTTAATGTGCACGTGGCAATGCGTCAGATACAGTTAAATGCGATAAAATAAAATTTTATAACTTATCTTAAACACACCCTGAATATGTTATTAAGACTTAGGTTATTGCAGGCCAGATGTCAAGTAACCACAGAAGTCCATGGTGAAAGAGACATGCCCATTAATTTTTCTAACGTAAAACAAAATGTACGATTTTCAAAACCTCACAATACTTGGCGCTTTCGTCTAGAAGCGCGGTGTAAAATTGCAGAACGCTACTATTAGCTTCGCCAAGTCTGTCTCTCAGCCCGCCCCTCCCACTGTCCGCATGGAACAATTCGGTAAACAATGGAATGAATTTCAAGAAATTTGTTTGTTAATTTTTCGAAAATCTGTTGAGAAAATTCAATTTTCATTAAAATCTGACAGGAATAACGGGCACTTTACAGGAAAAGCGATAAACACTTTTGATCATATCTCAGTCAGTTTTTCTTTGAGTGAGAAATTTGAGACAAAATTTGTAGAGAAAATCAAAGCACGTTTATGTTACAGAACTTTTTTCCGAAAATCGTACCGTTTATGAGATAATATGGAAACGTACTGTAGAGCCGAGCAGGCCACAGATGACAATATGGCGCATACGCTTTGCATGCAGGATACCCAAGGCTGTAGAATGCTTATTGCCTTTCCAGTGCAACAATGGTTACGCGAACGCTCTCCAATGTTACATTATGCACATATTGCCTGTCTTGTTAGAAAACATGTCAGTCGCGGTGGAAGAAAACTTTATACTATCTGATTAAGGTAAGAGGACTATAATGGTATAATACAAAATACAGGGTGGCGCGGAGCCGACTGACACATTTCAAATTTGAATATTGCGCCGACGCGGTAGCTTGTCGTGGTTGGTGGGAAGGGGAACGATAGGGGAGAGGACGCCATTTCATATGGTCAGTCGCAATTGGAGCGTTGGAACGTGCAACAACGTGTTACCTGTGTTCGTAGTTTCGGCGACATCGCTTGACCTGCTCGGTCACCCGACCTTACTGTACCAGATTTTTCCCTGTGGGGGTTCCTGAAAGACCGTGTGTTCCGGAGGCGTATCATGACTATTCAAGAACTCAAACAAGTCATTGTTGACGACGTTGCGGCTATTGATGAGGACCTACGGAGGCGCGTGTACGGCAACTTCCAGACACGCTTGCAACAATGCATTCATGTAAACGGAGGCCACCTGCCTGATGTTCAAAAAATAAGCTTGTAATCTGTGGGTAATAAATAGCATACTTGGAAGTATTTATAGACGATTTCGCTTATTTTCCCGGTTTCCATATATTATCTATGGCCATTTGAAATGTGTCAGTCGGCTCCGCGCCACTCTGTAGGTACGTGTATGGAGATATATAGACATAATATAATTTACGATCTTAAAAGTGTAATTGTACTATGATGGTATAATATTTTCCACCAACTTCAACCTGTACACGGTCTGTAACCGAAGTATTTCAAAATAGTGTAAGTAATAAACTCGCCTTTATTCCATTGTACTGTATGTTTACCTTTAAATTGCAACTTTAACAGTTAAATCTTTCAAGTACTAGGAAAAAAGGAGAAAATTAAATGCTAATTAGGTAGTGTGACACATGGCAGAGGGTGATTTCAAGCTTTCAAGGCAAATTAGACAGGAACTACTCTCTTCTGAGTTATTACGCAGCAAGTAATGGTAAATCCTCACCGACGTTTCGGGGCAACCTATCCTTGAAGACAGGACCGATAGGTTGTCCCAAAATGTCGGTAAGGAATTGTCACTACTCGCTACGTAATAAATAGCCCAGAAGAGCGAACTTCTCATCGCACAGGGTGTTTCCAATCTTGAACTTCTAATCATTTGCGTTCCATTCGACTTTGAGGATTCCAGTACAAAATAGTCTTAGTTTGTTTAGTTCGTGGCGTTGTCCAGTTTGTGAAATAATTATGTGATTTGCTAAATGGTGGTTAGTGTGACGGCTAATTATTGAGTCAGTCGGTTTCGAGAGTTGAGGTTCTTACAGCGATCTTGCTAAAGATAAAAGTCTGCGTAGATGTTAACACTGTACCGTAAGGTAAATATTTACTGACGTTTCGAATGATCGTAATTTTGCATCTTCAGCCTTAAACTCTTATACAAATATTGACCAATCCACACGTCAGTAGTTCCCACAAAACTCGAATGTTAGAACTAGTGGGTTACATAAGCATTTAAGTGATGACATAACAGGAGTGAAGTTTGAAGCTTTATATCTATAATTTGTGTTAATGTCTGCTTTTAGAAGTTGCAGTAAGGTTCCCATGCTAAACTTCCCGAATTCTGAAACTAAACTGTAGCAGACTCCATCAGAATTCTATGGTATTTGTACATAAAGGTTTACCTTCAGTGGGGCACGCCCAAGAAAAGTTTTGCTTCCCCACTTCCCAGGGGCAGGAAAGGGATAGCTGCGGTGTTCAATTTCATTACTATATTTAGCAATTGCTACCCACACACACAGGCAAAATATAGCGTGTGTCACGGTAGCAGCTCATCATATCGTCTGGACCTACGCCTACCTTAACATTACGTCACACGTTACGGCTCCTATCTCTTTCTACTTCCATTTTTGCTTTCGATCCCCCCCAACCCCCCCCCCCCGTCTAAATCTAGGTTACACTTCGTAGCTCCGTCATTTTCACAAAAGTCAAAGACAATTCGCAATGTTTGGTGTATTTTATGTTTCAGGAAGGCTAACTTTAAAAGCCGTAAAATATTACCGATTTAATAAATTTTACCGACAAACAGAAATGCTTTCATTGTTTGGCCCCCCCCCCTTGTGCCCAAATTATTTGTCAGTTCTTACATTCCGGTATGTTTTCAGAGTTCCAAAACAACCATTACGTAACAGGAGCTTAGGCAAAACCAACATAAAGCACTTTAAAATAACCTGTCGATCTGGGTTGGACATTGGACGAGTTAAACCGCAAAGCGATGTCTAGTTTAATTGGACATTGGGCCGATAAGGTTTAAAACCCAGTGGTAACTACAAGCACCAGCTGTTGTAACAATTCACATCTTTGCAATTTTCCCCACAGTGTGTACATGTGATTCTGTGTGATTCTCATTGTAAACAACGATAATGCTCCATAAACCTGTACGTGCAAATGTCATTAAAAGTTATATGAGAATTACGCACATGACGCCATTCATTCCCCATACAGTACTAACCAGTTGGTCCTTGTAGTGGGGACGGAATTATTACTCTATAGAACAAGAGCGGAACATTTTCTCATAAGTTAGACGAATTTAAGCAAGACAGGGTTTAACGAAAATTCGGCTTCATCATATGGTTGATGAGACAGCTGAAAATGTGGGATAAAAAGGTTTAATGTCAAATTTTATTGAATAAGAGAAACCCTTTAAATGCGGAAAGCCAACAATTTAAGGGTGTAAAAGAAAATAATGTGCTTGAAAATTAAAAAGAAAATCATCGCTAAGCTCACCATATAATCTAGAATACATAATATAGTTTCGATTCTTGGACGGTTAAAATTTTTTTCTTTTGCCACAGCCTCCTGATCGAATCTGGGCGTGAAACATCTGTTAAGTGGATGATTAAAGTTCGAAGCGTCTAGAATATCAAACCAACCGATCGCTTATCTCTTTACATCGCCAAGGTTAAGGGCATGTAGATATATACCTCCATTGTCGCATTTTTTACCATTATGTTTAAATAAACACAAAAAAAATTCTAATTGCCTTACACTCTGTATTCTGAATGTGCATCTGAAGGAAGAAAATATGTTGCAGAGATATAAGAAATAAGCCTGGTTTTCCCCAAAATGTGAAATAATTTATAGACCTGCCACACAACGTGAAATAAGTTCCTAGGATTCCGTTATAATCAGGTTTGTATTATTATTATTATTATTATTACAGTACGTTGGCATCAAGTTTGCATTATTATTATTATTATTATATAATATGTATGTCTCCTGTCACAGGCATTTCTTCCTGGTACTTCTCTTGAACCAGCGGTGATCCCCACCGCTCAGGCTTCAAGCTTCACATTGCAGTACTTTCCTTATTATGTGTGATGTTTCAAGTATAGCTGTCTTTTGTAGTGAATCTATCGAATGTTTTCCTGGTATAGTTTCCAAATTTTTCTTTAAACTTCTCGTTACTATTCCAGTGGC
>Ga0123354_10018176_pt1 | contig 11021 bp, 4 predicted proteins | sample TergutLab28metaG_2_FD_97872 | JGI IMG/M metagenome (GOLD analysis project Ga0123354, IMG submission 97872) | Labiotermes labralis P4 segment gut microbial communities from Petit-Saut dam, French Guiana - Lab288 P4 | ecosystem: Host-associated > Arthropoda: Insects > Digestive system > Gut ... | reverse complement strand
GTTACAGTTTTTAGTACTCCTGATGATGGGTGCTGTGACACCCGAAACATGTAGAGTGACTTTGCAATAAATAAATATCTGCATACTGTTGCATCTGGTTGGATTTTTATTAACATTGAATTACGATGCACGGAACCGTGAGCTTAAAAAAAACCCTTGCATAGTTTACACTTTAGTTTTCTGTGAGGTACGCGTTGAGGCAGAAGAAACTGTTAAACATCAACCGAATGCATTCTTTCTGAGATATGAAATGAGGCTGAAGAAACAGTCGAGTGTCGAGAATATGGTACAACATTGTACAACCATTTTACAGTGGAGAAGCGCGTGAATATGGCAGCCAATCATATAACGGACACGTGGCTACTGTATACTTATGCATAGTTTAACATTTCAAAATCTATCTGTTATTCTGTGTACCGCCATGTTCAGCGCTAAAAATCTCTGTTTCTGGCGCCACACTGTGTATTTATGTGTTCTGTAGGAGTCTTAAACAGCAGGTGTCAGTCGTGGCTGGTATTTATAATGGACATGATCTGTGTTTTTGGTGAGGTTCGAACGGAATCTATGTAAGTAATGTGATTTAGTTTCCGTCTTAAAATGTTTCAACCAACTATGCATATTTTTCATCTGAAACACCACCATTATATAGTCCAATAATCAGTATTCCTACGCAGTAGATTACTGTCGGTGCAACACCGACACTGTTATATGTCTCATAGATTTTACTCACTCGCAATTTCCAGACGTATCATGGAAAAATGGGACCTAACGAACTGAATGTTCCATTATGCAGGGTCCGCTGTACCCCGTAAAAACCTAGTGGTTACCCAGTGTACTACCACCATATTTAACATTAAAAAATTCTTCTTTGTGCGCACAAAGAGTGTTTATACGTTTTGTATATTTCTCAACAATTGTTAATTCCTCTGTAGTATTAACTGACAGGTTTTTATAACCGAGACGGCGTGTGTTTACTGCGCGGTACGAACTGATTTTTTAATACTGACTTACTGCTCGGTTCTACGGCCCCCCTGCGAGCCTTGACCTTCCCAGCTACGGACGGCCATTCTTCCCTACCCACTGCCTTCTGTCGCCATCTTTTAACCCTTTGGCCCTATATTTTACGAACCAAAAACGTAACGTTACGAAATATAGGACATTTTGTAGAGAAATAAATTGCGATTGTGCAGTAAGTCTAAAAAAAATATATAATGAAATATATTTGTTGATTAAATGTACAAAAAGCTTTCTCTGGAGAGAACAGGAACGCCTGTCCTATGTAGAGGACGCATGGTGCCTAAAGGTTAACCTTCATCTGCCACATATCTTCGAGCCATCTCAGTCTCCTCCTTCCCCTTCTTCCTCCCTCCGGTTTACTCTCAAATACTTTCTTAACTGTCCTTCCCTCAACAATTCCTGCTACATGTCCAGCTGAATCTCTATAATTTTGGTTGTTTCTTGTTTAAAGGTTTGAGTCGGCATTTACTGCCCCACCGCATGTGTACGGCTATTTAAATGACATGCAGTTAAGTAATTAGGTGCTTACAATGCGTTGCGTTCGCTGTGGTTCGGTGTTGTGTTTTGCGATAATATTGAACCTCAACATATTTCGGTAAAAGTCTTTGTTATTGAGTCACTGTGTCTCCCATCAGCACGGCACGTCAGAAATGTTGGTGCGCTTGGTTATTCGTTAACATGGGATATGCGAAATCTAGTTACGGAATCAGTGTTATGTGATAGTGCAAGACAGGCAATGTACGTATGACGTAACTTTTAGGTTCGTTCATGCTGCCATTGTTGCAATGGAAAGCAGCAAGTGTTACGTATTCTGAGTGCGTGTCTATAATCTTGCCATAGTTATCCGGCTTGCAAATGGAATATTTTCAGCGCAGCGTTATATTGTCGTCGGTGGCCTGTCATATTCTACCGTGTTTTTCCGCATTATCTTATAAACGGCACGATTTTCGAAAAAAAAAAACCCGATTATTGAACTAAAAATGTATGTTTTAATTTTGTGTAAAACTTTTGTGTGACATATTTGTCATTCTAAGAAGAATTCAGCGAGATATTATCATAAATGTGCGTAAGTCGTCATAATGAGTATCCGTTATTCTTGTCAGATTATAATGCATTTCAGATTATAATAAAATTTTAACTTTCGCGACAGCTGGTCGAAGTATCGCTAGCGTATCAAATTTTATGAAAATCCGTCCAGCGGGAGCGGGGACCGCTGTAGCACAGTGGTTAAGGTGTTGGGCTACAAATCGGAAGGTCGTTGGTTCGATTCCAGATGGTGTTATTGGAATTTTTCATTGACATAATCCTTCCGAACGCGCTATGGCCCTGGGGTCGACACAGCCTCTAACAGAAATGAGTACCAGAAGCATTTCCTGGAGGTAAAGGCGGCCGGTGCGTAAGGCTGACAACCTTACCACCATCCTGTGCCGTTGTCACGTAATCTGGGAACCTTAACTTCCTGGAACCCTCTGGGCCACTCCAGGCCTGTAAAGGGACTGCCTTACCTTTTACCGTCCAGTGGGAAGCTGACAGTCGCTTTTTGCAATTTTTCGAACTCGCCTAAAACCCGGTCTTTGTCTCCATCATCCGCCTTGCGTTAGATACGTGATAAGAGTTACCTATATGTTGTGACAAGTCTGTGCGTTAGGGACACTATAGAAATAGAGTTACAGGCGGGAAGGTCTAGTAGCTTATCGACCGCAGTCACGTGTCGTGCAGTGTAATCAATAGCTACATAACGTTTGTATTGAACGTGATTTGTTGAACGGAAGACAGTCTTTGAATTACGTTCTGAGACGTTTGATTAGCCCGTTCTGATCTCATCTTACAGTCCTTTTGGGGTGTAAATGTTTTTGACTGCTGTGGGAGGGGGCGACAGCTCTCTCGCCGCGATTTAGGACGGCTAGGACCGACTTAGAACCGAAAGATCTCCCGAATACGAACCACGAGTTACAAGGAGGTGTTTGGTCATTCTTTACTTTGGTGGTTAATGAGTTTGTGGAAGCCTGAACGCCCATTCGGGAGTTGTACTACGCGTTAGTGTTCCCTGTGCCGTAGTTAACCTATAGAGACTAAGACTGATCTGAATTACATTTTAAACCTCAGCCCGTACCGCGCAGTAGACACACTCCGTCTCGGTTATGAAAGCTGATCAGTTAATGGTGTATAGGAAAATAATCGCTGTTTGCTCTGATATACATTCAAAACACATAAATAAATTCACGGTTTGAGCAGAACGTAGAATTTTTAGGCGCTTTCTAAAAATTGCGGAAAGCCGATATAGCTTCGTTATATGTCCGTCCGTCCGTCCGTTCGTCCGCCCACATGGAACAACATGGCTCCCACTGGACGGATTTTCTTGGGGATTTTGATATTTGAGTATTTTTTTCGAAAATATATAAGAATAATTCACTTTACATGAAAATCGGTATACTTTTTATAACATCTCCCTTAATTCCTATTAAAATGAGATGTTTTGTACAAACTCTAATGAGAACATGAAAACACACGTTTGTTCTTTAACTTTTGTTTTCGAAAATCGTGCCGTTTATGAGATAATGTGGAAAAATATTGCAGAGCCAGACAGGCCACGGATGACAACATGGCGCATGCGCGTTGGGTGCTGGATACCTAAGGTTACTAACAGATTCCCGTAATATGTTATAGTCCTACTCATTACTTTTCCATTGCAACAATGGTTACACGAACGCGCCTCATTGTTACGTCATGCTTACCTTACATAGCTTCTTCTCTAATGTTAAACGTGGTGTTACGTAAAAGTTACCACTGGGCTTTGAAGAATTAATTCTGCGTTGGATAAGTGCCTAGTGCGAGCCAGATGCTGATGAAACAATAATGTTTGTGTTCCTATGAGGTATTTAGTGGTAAGCAGGGACGAAACTTTGAGGCTGTCACAGTGACATTGCTGACATTCAGTTTCTTCTAGAAAGTGGCGCCATTTCTTGGTTTTTATCGTCTCTCAGGATCGTAGTGCTTTCGTTACGATCCTTATAAACGTCGTAACGTTTTACCACTTTACACGGCGTAACGTCTCAGAAGACTCAAATATTCAAGAAGCAGCGAATTTATTTCCTTTTTGCGTTTCTCTCCGGGAATTTACTGATGTGTTTTCAGGTTTTAGCACAACCACGTGTCGTTATTTGCAGGAGAATTGAAGTTGAGGGTGAGACCATGTCTGAGACGTGACTCACAATTGTTTGTGAAGTAAACCCGTGTCTTTGCACGCGTGACTGTTCACTTTGCTTGTACAGTTCTGGGAAACGGTTCGTTGCAGTCTTGTGGCTTGTAAGACTGTGTATACAAGCAAATGATTACCACCTACCAAGACAAGAAAAATATGCGTTTTATCTGCCCTTAAAGAATCGTCTTTCAGTGTCAGGAGGATACGTTTCGTGCTGGTGGTCGACAGTGGCGTACCGAGGGCGTTCACACACCCCACCGAAATTCCGAAGGCCCTCCAAAATCGTGCCAAACTCAACCCGATTGTGAAAACTGTTAAAAATTGCTGAATTTAGGACGCCAGCACTCCAAGATGTTCGGAAAAAAGGCAGTAAAATTCTAAAACCACCGCCGGTTCGCAATTGTTTTACATTAGCAATGACAAATAAATTGACTGTCATCATATAGTCTTTAAGTACCAGAAATTAAGAAAATGTTACTATGTGAAATGACATTTCTTGTACCAAATTACAGCTGCCTCCAGAACCCCTGACTAGGGGGCTACTGCCCCCAGATCCCCGTTCTGTCTGTTCTCTGTCCCCAACTGAATTTGTTGACCCCCCCCCCCGAAAAAATTCCAGGGTACGCCACTGATGGTCCAATTCGCATACCTCGCATGTACCTGCTACCCCGCTAACCTCCAAGCTACACGCTGGCACTGTGCCCGTACGCCGATAGACCTGAAATATTCCAGCATATTGAGTTTATGTTTTCCTTATAGTTCTTACAGTACACAACCATTACGTCACTAACACAGCGTTATCCAGTTGGTCTTAAGGCCATCACACCGTTGTTTTTGAGGTGAAGGCAAAGGTAAAGTTCATCGTAGAACAGGCCAGGAAGGCCCAGAGGGGGAGTAGAGGTATAGCTCTACTCTTTCTTTAACCTCGGCGCTAGATTGGGTGGGTGGTCAACGCAACACTCCGGCCGCTTTACCCCCCTCCACCCCCGGGAAAGACCCGGTACCCATTAGGAGGCTGAGTGGGCCTCAGGGCCGGTCTGGACAGGTGAGGAAAATCTCGCCTCCACCGTGATTCGATCCCCTGACCATCCAGCCCGTAGCGAGTCCTTATACCGACTGAGCTATCCCAGCTGCGTATTTTTTGAGGTGCGAATTGAATTCTTATATATAATATAAACCAATTTTAGTGTTCAAACTTCGTGCCTGGGGTCAGACGATTAGTTGCCGTCCTCTCGTCATGGATGCCCGTGTTCGATCTCGGAAGAGTCCATGTGAAATTTATGGTGAATAAAGTGGCAGTGGGGCAGGTTTCTCTCCGAGTAGCTACGTAGGTTTTTACCTTTTCAGTATCATTCCACCAATGCTCCCAGCTCAACTCCATCTTAATACTTTCCTTGCCAGAAGGACACGAGGGCGAATCCCGGAACTTTAAGGAGTGCTCTTTCGGATGTCGGAGAGCATTGAACAGGAAAGTGCTTCAGTGTTGGAAGGTTTAGTGATACTGGTTAGTCTAAGGTGCGGGAGTAAAATGTTCTTGCTTGAATTTTGGCCCCCAGTGTTGCAAATAAATTCCCATCGGTCAGATTGAAGGAAAACCGTCGTCTGAGGACAGAAGGAGAGTAAACGAGTTTACCGTCGTGTGAATCAGAAGTGCCTGTTACAGCGGATGATGTCCCGCACGTGTTGGTGTGGTGAATAAACGGCTATTACAGGTTCCTTGACTGGGAGGGGGAGGGGGAGGGGGAGCGAAGAGTCGGTACACTCTGTGCCAGTGTTTCTCCACCTTTTTGAGACCGCGGCCCGCTGAATTCTTTTTTCATAAGACGAGGGCCCGGTCCCAACAAATTTACTCGTAAATACCCTTCCATTTTTTAAGTTCATACATTAAACTAACATAAGTATTAATAATTAATTATGGCATAATCATAAAACGTATTAGTACAATTATGTATACGGTGTGGCATGTTGACAAATATAAAATTACGTTTAAATTAGTTATCAATCACTGGGCTAATGAAATCTTGTAGCATATTTTAGTTTCCTGAGGCCAACATCTGGGTCTGAGTTTTTCGACACATTCACGAATATTTTTCTCCTCAGAATATTTCCACTATGAAACATTTAATAATGAAAATTGCTTAGAAAACTAAAATGACAAATTGCAGGAGAACCACTCGCGGCCCGGCGGTTGTGAAACACTGCTCTATACGACTGTGAAGAGCAGAAGAGCGATTTATCTTGGTTTGGATGGAGGGAAGGAGTAGGAAGTTTTGAGGAAGACAGTTGTACGAGCAAAGATAAGATACGTATCTGTGTCGTTGCAATTTCATCACTCTTCTCCTTTTCCCATCTAGTCGTGTTTATCGAATGTCATACCAACCTGCTCTTTAGGTCGTGGCTGTTAACGCCCTGACCTATTCGTACAGTTCAGCAACTTCTTCCCCGGCAGGAAGGCAGGAGGCTGCGAGGGCCTCCAGATCCAGTATGTACTTGGTGACCAGAGCTCGATATGCTTCATGCAACACAAAACTAGTCACATTTTTTAGTTGCCCAGAGCTACAGCCGGATGCATCAAACAGTACACAGCGCGAGATTGTTAGCGCACATTGACATAAAGTTCTTTAACCTTTTGGCTCCAGAATTATTTTTTTTTTATTTTAGCACACCCTGTGTATAAAATGTGAATAGTACAGGAACCAAATACGTTAGAATTATGAAACAAACCGCATTTTGAAGAGAAAAATATCCGGTATCTATATTTGTTGAAAAAATATATAAAATGCAATTTTTTAGGTTAGCGGTGCGGTACGTCAACTATAGTTGACGTTAGGCGTCTAAAGGTTAAATCATACTGTTTGTTGTGCCTGTGGACCTGCATAATTGATCTTCCCGAGAGTTTAGAGTATAAGGAGTTTCCCCTTCTTGCAGACCGGCTCTGGACTCCACCCAGCCACTTATTCTTGATGTGTGGAGAGACGACGCGAGTAAAGCGACCGGAGCGTGAAGGTGACCTAGGGTAATTGGTTAATGGGCGGAACTGAGTACGAGGTCCTTGGCGACAGAAACACGTTTTTTTCCTTTCGCGGGAGGAAGCATCGCAGTGACCAGGGCCTACAAGTTGTCGGGCGTTAGGGGGCAGCCTGGGAGGGATGTTCAGCAGAACACCAGAAACCACTCCCAGCCCAGGACGTGGCCTAGTAGCATTTGGACGTCACAGCAAAAGCCGTACATTATATACTTTCTCCATTGTCTGCCGTTTGCTGTGTGCGCACTGTAACACCAGACTTGTGTAGGGAGGCTTTCGGTTCAGATCTGGGGCAGGATATATATCCTGCCTGACTTTTTAAAATTTTACTCACTCTGTCCACGTGCATTCCGGTAATGCACTTCGAAATTGGCTTGACTAAAACATGTACTCCACCTCTTCAGTTGTTTGTATTCGTACGTATTTTATTCGTTCATTCTGATTAACTAACTGAATCACTGAGTGACGAACCAACCAGCCAACCAACCAACCGACCAATCAACCAACCAACCAACAGACCAACCAAACAACAAACGAAAGAACGAATGAAGGAGCTCCCCACTCACTCATCCACCCAACCATCCAACCAACTAACCAACCAACCAACCAACCAACCGACCGACCGACCGACCGACCGACCGACCGACCGACCGACCGACTCATGGAGCAAAGATCTTGGGAAACTATTAGTAGTTCATCAGCTCTCAAGAAATACTCCTGCTCGAACCCTTAGTGTTCACAAGAGCCAGCCACATCCTTGTCCTGAGCGAGATTAACCCATTCCACGCCGTGCCATTCCTTTCCTTTAAGATACGTCTGTTGTTGACCTCCGATGTTCGCCTAAATATGTAAATGGCCACGTAACTTCAGGTATTATCGCCACAACAACAAATTAATTCACAAATTGAATTGGCCGTCATGTTGTATTTAATCCACACAGCACAATGAATTTGTCACAACCATTTTTTTTTATATTAGAAGTGAAAACGACGAATTGTTGCGAAAATGTTTGGACCCAAGGGGGCTGAAGAAGGGGGAAGTGTAGGATATTATTTTATTGTATTGTTCTGTTGGCGTAGTGAATTTATTCGTTATGATGGGTGCGATCTGTGTATTAGATACGTCACAAAACGTAATTCAGAGTTTTGGTGAAATAATGGTGTAGAAAATTGCACAGTTGTAAATTTCAAAACCAGATGGTTAATAAGTTGGATCTTCGGTTAGTAAATCGTGAGAGGCTGGCATTGTGTACGTTCAATCCGTAGTCACGGAACAATGAGCGTATTTTTTTTTTAAAGAATCTGTACCTCTTCGTCTTCCCACGATGTTTAATCACGGGTACAAACTATCTTATACCTCAGGTCGTTATTTGGGAACTGCAGGAAAATGGCGCGTTGTTTGAATGTTCTGAGGTACGCGCAAGTCATAAATGTGTCGCTGCCCACAGTTGTGTTGCGGTAACACCATACGGCACCTGCACGTTCCCACAATGTACACAGCGAGCAAATCTTTACAGCGGGATTATTGTTAGGGCCTTGAATGACGAGATTTCTTTTCCTGTTCCATTCCTTTGTTTCATTATTTTATTCAATTCTTCTTCCTTCGTTTCCTGTTTTATTTATTTTGTCTTTTGTTTCCTCTGTTTGCTCTCTCCTTTTGTTCTCGTTTTTCTTTATTCCGCTCCTTTCTTTACTGTTACTGCATATCTCCCTGCAGCTGTCATTTTGTAGCGAGGAATGACATGTCGCTTGTTGTGGTGCCCTGAGGTGGAACGAATGGATAAGATGGTGGACCCTTCAGAAGTTCTCAGACATCGCGTGCCTGGATGAAGAGCGGAAACCACAAACAGCACAACCGGTTTCTTGCTCGAGGTTCGAACTAAACCCCTGCCATTTTCCTACTTTAATCCGTTCATGCCTGTTAACTCTTGTTTGTTCTTAAGCTGTTTCGACAACAGCCTCAATTTAGTGCCGAATAAGTTAGGAAGTTCAGAAGTAGTTGAAAATTTTGAAAGACGTGACGTGTAATGTGAATGTATTATGCGAAAGATATCCTGGAGGTTCTGTATTTTCTTTAAGCCGGCCAGTATTTCAGCCGCGTGTTTTCAGAACAGCAGTGTAGAGCGGTCTACTGCATGGTTTTGGTGGTGCTTAGTGTTCTGGTGCATGGCTGATGTGGGAAGTTGTTGAACACTGCCTAGAGCTGGATGTGATCATTGTGTGGAGACGTGCAGGTCTCTTTGTGAATTACTTATATCTTGCGAAAGTGCCCTCTTTTCGAATTTGTTTAAAATAAATAAGCAATAAATAAGTATGAGCAAACATTATTATTATTATTATCATCATCATCATCATCATCATCATCATCACCTTTATGCAGGGTATTTATACTTATATTCCTGAGACAAACTATGCAGCTATTCTGTTGTTACTATTCATGGTGGTTATATCGTTAGTTTCAGTGTTGAATCTACTGTACTTTTTTTTACATTAGCACTTTCCGAAGTATGTGTGCAGTGCCCAATATCTCTGTTTTCTGTAGTTCCTTGACTTCATGTTTTCCTGTATGTTGCTCACATATTTTCTGAATGAATTTGAAATAGCAGTCGCCCCTATTATTACTGGTATCACCTTTGTTTTTACATTCCACATGCGCTGTATTTGTATTGTAAGGTCTTTATATTTTAGAATCTTCTCGGCTTCCTTTTAAATCACATTTCTGTCTCCTGAGATTGCAGCTTCTATTAACATACATGTTTTCTTTTCATTATCACGGATTATGATGTCTGGTTTGTTGTTGGGGATAGTTCTATCAGTTTGTACTTGTTGATTCCACAATATGGTTACCTTGCCTCCTTGACTTGTTTCTTCTGATTTTGGCACATGCTTATAACAGTGTTTTTTGCCCAACTGTACCTCTGTCTCCTTGCATATGTTGAAGTGTAGCTGTGCACACACACTCTATCATGTCTTTTTATGTACCGTTCTTTTGCCAGTATTGGGCATGCTGATATTATGTGGTCCATTGTCTCTTCAAAATGTTGGTGAATTCTGCACTTGCTATCTGTCTCTGTGTTCAATATTTTTGTCGCATAATTTTTATTTGTAGCGCCTGGTCTTGTGCTGCCACTATTTCACTTTCAGTTTCTGCTTTAAGGTCTCCCTTCGATAGCCAGAGGAACGTGTCTTCTTCACCAATAAGCTGTCTATCTATATTTCTAATGTACTTACTACCCATGCATTAATTACTTTTCCGTTTTTTCTTTACGGACTCTCCCAACCTTGCCTTTGTGTGTTGTATTCCATCTATTATTATTATTAGTATCGATTTTCGAAAATGTCTCTCAGCAGTTTAGCCGGTTCTTTAAAAAGTACCGGTCTCACTGATCAAGCAGTTCTGCTTCACTGTTTTGCCAAAAACTTTTCAGACCGTTCGGCATGTATTGAGTACTCTGCTTTTTGCATGAGAATATTAGTTACTTACTTAAATACTTACTTAATTACTTACTTACCTACTTGCTTAATTACTTATTTACTTACCTACTTACTTCCCTACTTACCTAATTACTTACTTACTTACTCCATGGTGCAGAGTCCTTCTTGAGAAGCTAACTGGTTTGCAGTTAGTCAAGAAATTCCCCGCATTTCAAGGAACCCGACTGTTCATTACCGCACTCACAAGCGTCCGCCACCTGTCCCTATCCTGGGCCAGCCAAATCCAGTCCATATACCCACATCCCACCTCCTGGAGATCCATCCTAATATTATCCACCCATCT
>Ga0123354_10018174_pt1 | contig 11021 bp, 6 predicted proteins | sample TergutLab28metaG_2_FD_97872 | JGI IMG/M metagenome (GOLD analysis project Ga0123354, IMG submission 97872) | Labiotermes labralis P4 segment gut microbial communities from Petit-Saut dam, French Guiana - Lab288 P4 | ecosystem: Host-associated > Arthropoda: Insects > Digestive system > Gut ... | reverse complement strand
GGACTGAATTGATAGTGTCGTTGGAATCTAATCTACTGCTTAGATCAAATAATATACGCTCTGCCCTTTCGGGGTATATTCAAGTTCAGAAGCTTCGTCTCACAGACGGTTATATAAACAAGGATGCTGATAAGTTCTCAGCCCAACCTACTTCCGGTGGCGTAGGACTGAATTGATAGTGTCGTTGGAATCTAATCTACTGCTTAGATCAAATAATATATGCTCTGCTGTAGACTCTCATGAAACTTTACAGGGATTAAAGGCAATTTATATGTTTAATTTTCACGTTAGAATGATCAATTCGGGCTAAGGACTTATTAGCAACCCTGTAAAACATGGAGTGACAAACTAAATTTATTTTGTTTTACCTTGCCAACGCGAATGTCACAAATATTTTGCAACTATTGCACATAGTTGTAACATAGTGTGTAAAGTGTGAATGGGGTTTTGTGAACGAAAGATTTGTGACGGCATATATTTCAGTTTTCCCTCATTCATTCTGATCATCGTCTGACTTCAGAATTATGGATGTTAAGTTTTCAATTAATTTTCAGTAATTTTGTCGATCTGCAAGCTGGACATATTTGAAAACTACCATATTTTACGAATATTAAATATTTTAACAAATCATATAATTAATTCTGATATTTTTAAGATTTTCACGGACATCTTTAAATAAATGTGAGATTACTGGCTAAAAAAGTATTCAACGTTTTTAATTAGTACACACGCAACTTCCAATATTTAGGACAATTTCACATCCCCTTAGAAACACGTCGTTCTTCGGACGCTAATCAAGAATCTTAAGTATATTTGTGTAGAAATGTTTAGTTATATACAATATTAATTTATTATTTTCCAACAGATACTTCGAAAGTGATGGGCTTCCGAAACATAGTGTTAAAGTTTTTATCTCAGTATTTAACCATCTTGATGCACAAAATTTGTTTCACAATAAGTTTTATTTCATGCCTCTACATGTTTCGAACACATGTGCTAATCATCAGAGGTGAAAACTGCATTACACAACCTCTGGTATCATCACACCTATAGGTATGATTGTGAAACAAATTTTGTGCAACAATTTGCTTAAATACTGAGATAAATATACTGAGATGCACGGTCGGCAAAACGTCAAACATTAGTGTTAAGTTGTTTAACAATACTGGTTACACTAACGTAACGTGATCCCGTTACAGGCCCGGTGTGGCCCAGAGGGTGGGTAGAGGTATAGCTCTACCCTTCCATGACAGCGGCACTAGAAGGGGGTGAGTGGTCAGCAGCACGCCCCGACCACACTTTACCCACGGGAAAGACCCGGTACCCATTTTACAGGAGGCTGGGTGGGCCTTAGGGCTGGTGTGGACGGGCGCAAAATCTCGTCCCCTCTGGGATTCGATCCCGGACCGTAGAGCCCGTAGTCAATACTGGTTACACTACTTACTCAAAAAAAATGTTAAAAATTTTATATTACCTACGTTGTGGAATTCTTTTCCCATAACGCGTTTCCAGTTCCAGATTATCGTGTGTGTAACTTCGGAGGGGGTTTATAAATATTTTCGCTTCTTTCAGCATGATTTAGAAAAAATAAATAGGAAAAGAAGTGTCTTGAAAATGAAAGCCATACTAGAGTAAAATAATGTTAATAAAAATCCAATCAGATGCAACAGAAACATGTAGAATGACTTTGCATTAAATAAATATCTGCATACTGTTGCATCTGGTTGCATTTTTATTAACATTGAATTACGATGCACGGAACCATGAGTTTAAAATTTAGAGTAAAATACTTGAAGGCATTACGAAACACGATCATGTTTAATTCATAAATAAAGAAATATTTTACTTAAAATTGAAATTAGAACGTGAATTTCTTTCATGTACGGTCGGAAGTTTAGCAAAAGAAGCACTTTTTTTTTACAAAGCTCCCTAACTTTATTTTGGAAGGAAATGTTTGTTCAGCCAGGAGAGCCATTACACAGTCACTACGAAATGCAAGATGGCGTGAAACCATAAGATTAAATTAAGATAAACGTTTATTGTTTAACCATGGTCTCACACATTAACAGAGAATAAAGAAAGTTATTTTGGAGCCGGCTGCTAAAGAGAATACTCGGAACAATGAAAGAAAGAAGAACGGGATGTTGCGTAGTTTGAATTATTAAAAGTTCACAATTTTTATTTGCTGTGAAATAATTTTCGAATTAAAAAATCAAAGAAGATTAAAGGGCATGGGACATGGTATTCATGAGAGGTAAAAAAATTAGTGAAATTTTTGTAGAGAAATCTGATGTCAGAAAACCACTTAGAAAACGTAGGTATTCGGTAGAGGATATTATTTAAAAATATCTTAGGGAATTATGATGGGATTGTGTGTGGATTGGCTTTATCTGGTTCTGTATTCGAATAGAAGCCTGACCTGTCTGAATAAAACCATAAAATTTTGGTTGTATGAAATTCGGAAATTTCTTGGTTATTTAAAAAAGAACTCTTAAATTCTTAAGGCGGGGCCTCGTTCTAAGAATTTACATTATTGCGAAGAAAATTCGGAAAAGCCAATCGGTACTTAATTTCCATACACTCGGTTGGATCCATTCCGTTCTACTACTTAGGCCTACAAAGCATTCCGCGAAATCACTGTGATCATTAGTATAAAAAACCCTTTGCTGCCGTCACCAGGGCTGCTAGAAAACCTCCTCTTAATTTTCTAAACCGGTTGGCACTCTGACTTCTACAAATGAGGGAGGATCTAAAGGTTTGGCAAATCTCTGAGGATTTTGTTTTCAAGCGCCCGAGTGCTCGCCTTTTTCTTTGTCTTGGTAGGTGCAGAAAACTAATTAAATGTACAATCAGGCTCTAATGAAAAGCAAACCCCACGATAGGGAACTCTGAAATTTCCTAGAGAAGGAGCAGAAGTAATCTTTAAGTTTGTAATACAGTTGTCTACTTTATCGAGCGAACTAATCCTGTAAACCCTTGTGATAGTGACGTTTAAGCCCCAGGGCGCAATACTTTTTATTAAGATTTGTGGGGATAAAATTATGAAATGGATCGCGAAACGAATGACGACTTCATAGCCTCACAGATATGCATCGAAGGCTTCATACCCGTATTTTTTAACTCATTGTACACCACACATTACAGCTTTTACTATCTGCCCTGCCTGAATTACAGGATTTTCTCTGCTAAAACAGTAGGCTAATGTACAAAATAACAAGGCAGGCAATGAACCTGTAACGTAATATTTTTCATGTTTTTACCGTGCAATAATTCAATTTTATTAAAATATAACCAACTAATTGCACCAATATGTGATTCTAAATTCTTATTTACACATCAAAACACGTCACTTGGTTAAAATACTTCCTACAACTCCTACTGAAACATGTAGGAGCTGTAGGAAGTATTTTAACCAAGTGAAGTGTTTTAATGTGTAAATAAGATTTTAGAATCACATATTGGTGCAATTAGTTGGTTACATTTTAATAAAACTGTAACGTAATATTCAGGCAAGTTCGAGCAACCATTGTTACACCAGAAAAGCAATGAATATTACATATTCCGAGTGTGTTTTTGTAGCCTTATGTATCCATCATGTCAAGCGTGTTCTCTATATCGTCATCTGTGGCCTTTTCGGCTCTACATTATGCCGTAAGCGGCATGGTTTTCGAAAAAAAAAATTTTGAACGTGAAATATGTTTTGAATTTCTCTAAAATTTGTCCCTGAAACATTTCTTATTCTCAGAAGAACTGAGCGAGATATCATCAAAACGTATTGGTATCCATCTAAAGTACAGGTTATTCTTTTCGGAGTTTAACCTTTTGAAGCCTAATGTCAACTATAGTGGTCGTACCGCACCGCTAACCTCTAAAGTTGCATTTTATATATTTATTCAACAAATATAGGTACTGATATTTTAAACAAGGTATATACTCTCCGTTTTTTTCTGGTCAAAATGCAGTTTGATTCATAATTCTAAAGTATTTGGTTCCTGTATTATTCACATTTTATATACAGGGTGTGCTAAAATTAAAAAAATAATTCCGGCGTCAAAAGTTAATGGGACTTGAATTATCTTGAGAGATTTTAGATAAACCATCGAATATAAATTTTCATTACAATCCCTCTAATGGTAGTCGAGTTGTTCCTTGTGGACGGACGAACAGATAGACAGATAAACATTGCGAAGCTAATTTTCGCTTTTCTCAATTTTGCGAAGGCGTCTAAAATTAACAAAGCACGAGTATGTGAAAGAGTAAACCCGTCGTTTTTGGTATAACATAACAAACGAGCATAAAATGCAAGTAATTCTAATTTTTATGTTAAAAAATTCCTTTGTGTTTTATTGAGTGCCACCTTGGATCCCATTTGGATCTATACAAGTAAGTGTTGAATATCGAAACTAACTAAAATAACATGAAAGCGAAAAGAATAAATCAAAGGTGAAATAATAAAATGATAATTAGAGGAATTGGTAGAGAAATATGGATAAATAAAATATACCAACATCTAAGGTTATGCGAAATTTCTCCCTTTCACAAGGCCTATAAAGGAATGTAAACAGCTCTTAACATCGACTTTTATCCAGAGCTAATAAAATTATACTATATAAGACACTAATAAGACCGGTAGTGTTGTATGGAACGGAAGCATGGACGTTGACGATGAAGGAAGAACAAGCTGTGTTAATTTTTAAAAGGAAAATATTTAGAAGAATATATGGTCCTAAATATGAAAATGGGGAATGGAAAAATCGGACGAATCGAGAACTAGAAGAGATGAGCAAAAGTGAAAATATAGTAAAATGGATAAAAGGGCAAAGGATAAGCTGGTTAGGTCACCTAAAGGGAATGGAGGAGGATAGGATGCCCAAAAAGATCTTCACTCAAGAACTGGAAGGGACAAGAAGAAGGAGAAGACCCTGGAAAAGATGGAAAGAGGAAGTAGAAAGAGACCTTCGGGTGCTGGGAGTGAGAAGATGGAGAGAGTTGGTGGCAGATAGGAAAAAGTGGAAGGGCATTTTTCAACAGGCCAAAGCCCACAGTGGGCTGTAGTGCCAATGGAAGGAGAAGAAGAAGAAGAAGAAGAAACTCTTAAAGAAAAATATTAATAAAACTTAGTAGATTATTTATATTAATTATACCATTTTATTTCAGTTTCCGCAATAACGCAATATTCATGCATAATAAACAATATAAATCGCAAAAGAAATATGACGATTCAAGACCATCTTAAATTGTATAATTTTAAAACTTTAACGTTTCTCCTATATTACTGTGACAAATTTAACGACGACTGTAACATTGGTATGACAAAGAAACGAACATTTTATCTATCTATCTATCTCTTCGGTTTTTCAACAGCTGTCGCCGTCTTCCGGAAACCAAACGACATTCCTCTCTGTTTCTCCATTGATCTCCTTCTGATTTCCGAGGCTTGGTGTTTGGTTTCTTTTAGCATTTATTGTTTTTTAGTGATGAGCGAGGAGCTGGCCCGCTCCATCAACCCCCCAAACCTGGAGGATCAGGTGATTTTTGGTCAAGGTTTTCTTCCTCTAGCCCTTGATAAATCAATACCAAACTGCCGGGCAGCAATGCTCGTTTTGGTCCACCCCTGCAATTTTAATTCTCCTGTGCCCACCATATCTGGTGAGCATTCCACTATCCGCCACCTGGGGAGGCGTCCAATGGAAGACTAGCAATTTCTCAAAGGAAAGCGTGTTTTATAAGATTCAAACTTGAGATCTGAATTATTAACACTAAATAATACAAATGAACATTATGGTTTTGACGATTTTGTTGGACTGAATATTAGCAACGTTGATTGAAAATCTTTGTCTTAACATAATGATACAAGTTGTGTTGACGAACTTCAAACTCTTATAATGCAAGAAATTCTGCTGAGAGGAGAGAAATACGGAGCTACCTAACTGGAAAAATATGGTAATTATTGAATGTGCTACAAAACCATTGAAACCGCCTGTCCCTTGTCATGCTAAAGCAGCCTAATTATCGAACAGCCACATGGGCAGCCAAAGAGAGGCAGTGACAAAATACGATTATCAGACAAAGAGCGGTCCTGTATTTTGTCGTGACAAACAATAGTATCATGCAGTTATGGAATCTTAAAATACATCTTGAATAACAAGACAATATCCACATCATAATCTACTGGATTATTGATGTAATATGATTTGTTAGATATTTGGGAAAAATATTAGGAGCAATATTGTGACTAAATTTTCAGGACAGGAGTGAAATACGAATATTGTCATTTTTAAATATATTTCTTCAAAACTGTTTAGAACGTACAAGTGTTTCGAAATGACTATAAACAATATTGAAAGTTTATGACTTACTCTGAACTATGTCTTCTCTCACTACACTCTCAGTTCACATATCAGCGCTGTAGTAAAAAACACATTATGTATCCGCAAGTACCGGAAGTTGATTGTAGACTTGGCGTACTGATCTTTCTTTCTGCAGAAGTTGAAATTTCCTGTGTTGAAAGTTAGTTCTATATTTGCAGGTTACCATTAGAGTTTCCTCTAAGTGTTTACAGGAGTTCAAAACCCTTGAAATGTAAAGAACACATCAATAAAAATAACAACTGATTTATGCAGTTCATAAAACACATTCAGCTGTCATATTTAGGTTTTAACAGTTGCGTTACCCTAGATCAAGTCTTCTAGGAATTTAATGGCTTTAGACCAGTAAATATTTACTGATGTTTAGAAAAGACGTCACACCTTCCTCTTCTCAGAAAAGCAGCAAATTCACATAGTTTCAGTCATTCAAACTATATAATTTATTTTTATTTCATCCTGTCTTGTTTCCCTCGAGAGAAAGGCGAAATCCAAAACAACACAAAGGCATATCACAATCCTTGTTACAGAATTATGTTATGTTTTAAAGTATTAAACAGAAAATTAATTCTTGGAAAGTTCTAGCCTCATTTCAATACACGAGAGCGAACCTGCGCGATAATGTCGGAAAAAACAAAGACCTTCTCTGATGTATAGTAAAATGTTGCTTCTAGCCACCAGAGTAGTTACGTTGTAATGGATAGCATATGGAAGGATTAGAGTACAGTACGAAACTTGTAGATTACAGAGAGAAGATATTCACTTCGCCACATTAGAGGTTACTTACTTACTTACTTACTCCATGGTGTAGAGTCCTTCTTGAGAAGCTAACTGGTTTGCAGCTATTCAAGAAATTCCCCGCATTTCAAGGAAACCGAAGGTTCATTACCGCACTCACAAGCGTCCGCCACCTGTCTCTATCCTGGTCCAGCCCAATCCAGTCCATATACTCACATTCCACCTCCTGGAGATCCATCCTAATATTACCCACCCATCTATGCCTAGGTCTCCCCAGTGGTCTCCTTCCCTCCGGTTTCCCCACCAAGAACCTATAACCCCCCTCTCCTCACCCATACGCGCCACATGCCCAGCCCATCTCATTCTTCCCGATTTTATCACCCGCAAAATATTGGGTGAGGAGTACAAATCATTTAGCTCCTCGTTATGCAATCTCCTCCATTCCCCCGTTACCTCGTCCCTCCTAGGTACAAATGCCACATTAGAGGTTAATTAAGAAAACAAACGAACAAATGGCACGTATTTACCTGCCGCGTTAGAATGTGCGAAAACATAATATACTGTGAATTGGTGAGTCAGGGGTTTCGTGCTTAGACCCCTGACAGTGCTGGTGGCAAACAAGAAACACAAACTGCATGATAGCTGATATTCGGAATTCGCAATTTCAGTCTTTAATGTGAAACCCAAAACGTGTTTTGGACAGAGACTTCAAAATCGACTACATAAACATTGACATCGTTTGCAGTTACGACATTTTTTGTATATGTTTGTGAGTTTGTGTAACTTTGCCTGTTGTAAAGTACCAGGAATATTTTAATTAGTTATAAGTAATTTGTTTGACTTTAAACGTTACGAAGGTTGACGTTAATCGAAGTTTCTAATTGCTTGTAGGCACGCATTCCTACAACATATACTTTATGAGAAACAGCTACTGTAGTTCGGTTGAAGCGTATTTTTTTTAGAACAAAGTTAACTATATGGGTATTATGTGTGGAAAAATATAAAGTTTCTTACTCTTAGAGCCAGTGGTAACTATATATACCACCGGCCTATAAGCGGTTAGATGACTGGAAATATAAAGAAGATTAAAATATTACAGTAGTTCGTCATTTTCAGTGAGTGATTTCAGAGAAAATTTAACACGATTCTGGTAACAAATATTTTTATTTTATATTTTAATTACGAAAACTGGAAGGTATTTCGGATTCTACACAAGAGTCTACGTTTCACATTACTTCTTATTTCTACAAAAGAAAATTAGCCTTCCTGTACATCTTTAAAGTTGATATTAAAAAAACACACATATTTATGTATTGTGTGATCGTATTACATATAGACTTAGAAAATTCTTTATAGTCAGTGTAAGTACGCATTAATCTCTAGTACTGTGTATAGTCTAAATTTAATGTTTACCATCCCGACGTTTTCGATCTATATATATATATATATAATGAACACAACAATCATATAGTATTTTGACGTTTTGCTGACCGTGCATTTCAGTGTATTTATCTTAGTGTTTAACAAAATTGCACGAGACGACCACCTATAGGTGTGATGGTACTAGAGGCTGTCTTATGCAATTTTGACCTCCTGATGATGAGCACGTGCTTGAAACTTGTAAAGACATGAAATAAAGCTTCATTCATTCATCAGTATTCAGCCCTAGAGGCCGGTCCGGCAGGAGCCAGAGCCATGTTATGGAAACGATATGGCTCTTGGCACACTGCATCCTAGGAAAGTTCTTGGGGGTAGTTTGCCATTGCTTTCCCCCGCCTTTAGACGTTCCCACTTTCGCCGCCACGTGTCTCAGCGACGCGAGAGATCCTAGCAGCAAAAGGTGGAACTGTGGGCGAGAAAGATGTCCGGTAGTAATTTTGCATAAATTCCGACTTCCACGTAAATTTAGGGATCTTTTACATGCCGTGAACCGACTGTTCATTTCCCCTCCGAAAGAAGGCGTGCTGAAGATTTTTTCGCCCTAAAAATCCGACGGTTTCGGCCGGGTTTGAACCCGTGAACTTGGGTACCAAAGTGCCAGCACTCTACCTCTAGACCACCGAAGCCGTCGAAATAAAACTTTTTGTGAAACAAATTTTGTGCCTCAGTTCTGTTAAATACTGAGTTAAATCATATAGTATGTTATTTATTGACCTTGGGCGACATGTTTCGATTCCCTTAGAGTCATCATGAGGTCTTCTCTGAAAAAATACTATAAACTATTAAAAAACGATTGGGATCCCATAACGTGTTTTAATAGTTCTATGTAATTGATCTGTATTTTTTCAGAGAGGGCCTGATGATGATTCCAATGGAATCGAAACATGTCGTCCAACGTCAATAAATAAAATACTATATGATTGTTGTGTTTGACTGAACATTGTTATTTATTGTATATTGTGTATAGTGTTTATAAGTAGAAAATAGAACGACCATAAAACACATTCTTTTTCTTGTCTGTATAAATACTTTCAACCCTTGTTTGGCACTGTCACCGCGATATATAAGTTTTAGCTTTCCCACTATCCACATTGCATAACTTAACGTGTAACTTTATCCTAAATTCCATTTTATACAAACAAATAAAATTTGGAGTGTTGTAATGTAAGTAATATTTTCTATGTTACTCTAATGGGGCGAGGCGACACCGACACCATTACCACTTTGGACATTACTATGACATAATTAACTAAAAAATGTATTCTACGACACTACGACATATTATATAAATATACAACACTAAAGAAAGCACAATAACCTAATCAAAATCTAAGGCACAGAATAGGGTGCTTCTACAAAAAAAAAGATTACAATTTCCAATAAAGGAATTTCCATAAGGAAAGTCTGATCAACTCAAATAAACCCAAATATAATCTGAATCATTTCTACGCTTCAATTTGGTACAGAACAACTTAACTACGCTTACGTGATACAATAATTAGCAACAAAGCCCACATCTTATAAATTTTGCTCCTTCTCTGCTCCCCCAGTTGTCTGTCGTTACCGAAGATTCAGCAAAGACTCTATCTCGTCGCTTCACAAAACCACACCACACTTCTCAGTCAAAGTCAGCATTTCCTGCATTCACCTAGCAAGAGTCTTCTGCTGTTTCAACTGTTTGCTGTTGCTATGTGAATGATAGGTGATCTGGTCTTCCTGTTTCTTCGACTGGGAGATGTACCCAGCTGTCCTTAAAATGCTACCAATATATATGAAATATATAAAATGAAATGGAGTAGAATAAAATAAAGTGTTCTCTACAAGGCACTACACTTACTTACTTACTTACTTACTCCACGGTGCAGAGTCCTTCTTGAGAAGCTAACTGGTTTCCAGCTAGTCAAGAAATTCCCCGCATTTCAAGGAACCCGAAGGTTCATTACCGCACTCACAAGCGTCCGTCACCTGTCTCTATCATGGCCCAGCCCAAACCAGTCCTTATACCCACATCCCACCTCCTGGAGATCCATCCTAATATTATCCACCCATCTACGCCTAGGTCTCCCCAGTGTCTCTTTCCCTCCGGTTTCCCCACTAAGAACTTATACACTCCCCTCTCCTCACTCATATTCGCCACATGCCCAGCCCATCTCATTCTTCTCGATTTTATCACCCGCACAATATTGGGTGAGGAGTACAGATCATTTAGTGCAAGGCACTACACTACTTTAGAAAAAGTAACTGCTGCTTAACAGAAACCAGTACTTTGTTACGTACTTCACAATGCACGTTCAAACAAAACTTTCGAAATATTTACTGTTCATTTTTTACTTAAATATAAAATATTTGATTACGAATTCTTTTCTCCCCTGTGAAATAGTCATTAGATAAACAGTCTTCTGTCTAATAACCAAAGCCGGAAGGACATACACGGACAAAAGAGTAAGTCTGCATTTTGCGTCGTAAGTATCGCTTATT
>Ga0123354_10018172_pt1 | contig 11022 bp, 12 predicted proteins | sample TergutLab28metaG_2_FD_97872 | JGI IMG/M metagenome (GOLD analysis project Ga0123354, IMG submission 97872) | Labiotermes labralis P4 segment gut microbial communities from Petit-Saut dam, French Guiana - Lab288 P4 | ecosystem: Host-associated > Arthropoda: Insects > Digestive system > Gut ... | reverse complement strand
GCCATCGTCCCCTACGACGCCGATTTCGTCCTTCGATGTGCGGGAGGCCGAGACGGTCGCCCCTACTATACTGACAACGGTGCCGAGAGGGACATTGATTATGCAATCGGTGCCATTTGCACCATGACGGTGGAGTTTGGTGCCGTCTTCGCCGCGTTTTGCTTCATATTTGCGCTTATAACGGAAGTCCATAAGGGTGGAGAGGTTGCTATCGGCTTTGATTATTACGTTGCCGCCATTGCCACCGTCGCCGCCGTCGGGCCCGCCCATTGAGGTTGTGGCATCACGAAAAAAGGAGGCACTGCCGTTGCCGCCGTCGCCGGCTTTGACTGTTATTTTTGCTAAGTCTACGAACATGAGTATCTCCTGAATGTTATTCTTAGAAGTGCGGGACGATGTGGGCATCGTCCCCTACGATGAATGTAAACTCTTAGAAGAATGGACGGCCATTGGCGCCTACTACAACTCTGGACGAAATAATTCATCTTATAAGAAAGTTGCCTTCGGCAACTAATGGTCGCTTTGCTCCCATTTTTAAAGGTAAACTTTCTTGCTTAAGAAAATGTCCTCTTCGAGGAATTTCCTATAAGATAAAAAATCGCCTTCGGCTAAACTTCGCTACGCTCGTTGTTAAGGTAGATTTCTTGTTATTTCGTCATTGGTCTATCGAGCAATTTCCTACATAATAAAGAAAATGGGCGAACACAGTTCGCCCCTACTTAAATGTAAGCCTTATTCGGATTCTGCGTGGACTGATACACGTTTTTTATTGCCCTTGCCGCCGGTTGAAAACTCTACTCGGCCGGTTACTATTGCAAAAAGTGTGTCGTCTTTGCCTTTGCCGACATTTATACCCGGGTGGATGCCAGTGCCGCGTTGGCGAACTAAAATGCTGCCAGCGGTGACTAATTGGCCATCGCCACGTTTTGTACCTAGACGTTTGGCTCTACTATCGCGGCCGTTCTTTGAACTACCCGCACCTTTCTTATGTGCCATTCTATCGTTTCATCTCTCTTTCAAATTTGATTTTATTTGTGGGCGGCCGAGGACGTGTGTCGCAGTCGTCCACCCCTACAACGAAGATGTTGTTCTTTATAGGCGGGACGATTGCCATCGTCCCCTACGAGTGATTGTAAATTCTTCGAAGATTTATTTTGCTTCAACTTCTGCTGTTTTTGGTTCTGCCTTCGTGCTGATCGTGATTTTTTCGATTTGCACTTTTGTGAATTGCTGGCGATGACCTTGCTGTTTGTGGTAACCTTTTTTAGGTTTGTACTTAAACACAAGAATTTTGCGTTCTTTGCCATGTGCTAAAACTTTTGATGTTACTTTCGCGCCTTGTATAAAAGGTGCGCCTGTGGTTAGTTTGTCGCCATCGATGATTGCCAAAACTTCGGTGAAATCGTATTTCTTGCCTTCTTCGGCAGGAACTTTTTCGATAGTGATAACGTCTTTTTCACTAACGGTATATTGCTTGCCGCCAGTTTTGATAATTGCTTTCACTTTATTTCCTCCATTTATTTAGCAAGACATAAATTACTTCCGCATTTACCTTTTTGCATATTGTTTCCACAAAATAATTAAAAATTTCACTTAAATACGACAGTATTTGCGTTCAATTTTTAACCATTTTGCAAAAAAATATAACAAAAATTTAAACGCGTTAGTAAATTATGTTTTGCTTGATTTGCCTCATAAAGGTATGTTTTGCAACATTTTTAGAACCATATGTGAGCAGTTTTATTAGAATAACAAAATTAGAGAGGTTTGTCAATTATTTGGATAATTTCCTAAATCGAATAATTTTATTGAGCCGTTTTGATTAGTAGCTATGATTTGATTGGGGGAGGTGGGATCCCCGAGAACATTTTGAACTGGTTTCTGACCATCAATTCGTATTGAACCATTTTCGTTAGATAGTTGCTTATAGAAGTCGCTCAGATTGTAAGCTGAGATATTGATTGAACCATTTTCGTTAGTAAACGTGTTTTTGCCTTCGATATTGGTGGCAGTTATGCTGCCATTGCTATTGGTGATGGTGCCGGATTGTGTGATGAAATTGGTTAGATTTATGGAACCATTGCCGTTTTTGATAGTGGCATTATCAGATGTTATGTCGCTGATTTTTATTGTGCCATTATCGTTTTTAACGTTGAAATTTTGGGCGTTAAGTGGATTGTCTATTGTGATGCTTCCATTGTCGTTTTGAGTGCTGAGGGAGGCTAATTGAATATTCTCAGGAAGTGTGATTGTTATTTTATCAGTGAGAAAAGAACCTATTTGGAACCAAGGGTTATTATTGTTTTTCGAGTCAACAGTTAATGCGCCATTTTCGAAAGTGATTTCAGGACAATTATAAGTGTATTGTGCTTCGATTGAGTAAGAATCGCCGCTTTGGATTTCAATCTTTTGATTTGATGAAATTACATTGATTGATGTTATTTGATTGAAATTTTGTTGGTAGGTTTGTTGAGTTTTTGGAGTTGTATGGAAGCCAGTGCTATCCATATATATTCCCATATTGGCGCCCATGGAATAGCCAATACCACATAGAACAATACCAACAATAAGTAAAATTATAGCAATTTTATAACCTTTTTTCATTTTTGAACCCTCCCTAAAATTTTGTGAAGTAGAGCTAAAAGCCAATTTGTGAGCTTTTTAGCGAGAAGCCATGATAATTTGAGGAGTAAATAGCCCAAGGCAAATGTGATTAGGCCGGCGCCAAGGAAGAATAGAAATGTGGCAGGGCTGAGGGCGATGATGAAAAAGCTTGCGATAACACCGGCTATGCCGGTTGCAATTATGGCTGCGAAGGAAGCAAGAAGAGCAAATATAACCGCGAAAATGGCAATAGCGAGAGCGAAGATGCAAGCGCCTATGGGGAGGAGAACGGGGATACTGAAGATTGATAGAATAATTATCCATAATTTACTTGAAGTTTTTGCTTCTTTTTTACCTTCTTCGGTCTTATCGGTCGCGAAATCGGCGAGAATACCGCGGGCTACTTGCTCCGGAGTTTCTTTGACTTCGCCGCCGTCTTCAAAATATTGCTCATAATAAGTAATTGCTTCTTCGAATTCTTCATGCGGCAAGCGTTTTAGTAATTTTTTTAATTTTTCCATAAATTCTTGCTTGGTCATTCTTTTACACCTCCAAAGATTGAATCTAATTTTAATTTTGCTTCTTCCCACTCTTTTAGATATTCTTTTAATTTTTCTTTGCCATCTGATGTGATTCGATAGTAACGGCGGTTTCGTCCATTTTCGGTTTGGTCATAGGTTTCGAGATTGCCGCTTTTTTGGAGGCGGCGAAGGGCGGGGTATAAAGTGCTTTCGGAAACCTCGAGAGTTTTGGTTACATTTTGAGTGAGGATATAGCCATAGTTATCGGAATTGTTAAGAAAGGCAAGAACTACGCTATCTAATAGGGCGGATGTTGTTAGAAAATTCAATTTTTTTATCTCCTCTCTTTAATGATAATATTATATGTTGTATAATATTATATGTCAAGTTTTTGTAATATAAAAATAGAGCCTATGGAAATGTGGAAAACTTCTGTGAGGTTTACGCACATTATTACAGGCTCTGCGAATGTTAATTAAAATTAGATAATATTTATTTTATGTTTAAGTAAATGATGCGACTAGAAATAACGCAATAGTGAATAATGCGCATAGCGCATAAGCCATTTTTTTATGCTTTTGAAAATTTGCGTAATATCTTTTGATAAGTCGTTGACGTTGGCCGTACCATTCCGGAACTTTTTTATTTTCTGCTATTAGTTTTTGCTCTTTTTTCAGCATATGTTTGTAGGATATGCAGATGAAAAAAAGACATACGGAAAATAGCAGGAGAAAAGCTATTATTCTAATTATAATAATATTCATAGTTATCACCTTCTTATTTAATTTTAACATAGCATATATGTTTGAAAATTTCAAGCCCCTTTTTGTTAAATTTGTGTAAAGATTTTGACAAAAAATAAGGGTTATATATAATATTTGCATTATGGATATGAAAAATATTAGGAATTTTTGCATTATTGCACATATTGACCATGGGAAGAGTACGCTTGCCGACAGAATTTTGGAGCTATGCGGGGCGGTGGAGCAGCGAGATATGAAAAAGCAGCTGCTGGATGATATGGAATTGGAGCAGGAGCGAGGGATTACTATTAAGGCGAGGGCGGTTCGCTTAGCTTACAGTAGTCAGTCATCAGTAGTCAGTAGTCAGGGAGTAAATGATAAACTGACTACTGACTACCGACCACCGACTACTAAAAAGTCGCTGGATTGCTTCGGTGACAAGTCGCCTTGCAATGACGAGGAATTTATCCTTAATCTGATTGATACGCCGGGGCATGTGGATTTTAATTATGAGGTGAGCAGGAGTTTAGCTGCGTGCGAGGGGGCAATACTCATTGTGGATGCGTCACAAGGGATTGAGGCGCAGACGCTTGCGAATACTTATCTAGCGCTGGAGCATAATTTGGAGCTTGTGCCGGTGCTGAACAAGATTGATCTGCCGAACGCGCGGCCGAATGAAGTGAAAAAAGAGATTGAAGATATTATAGGGCTTGATTGCTCGAATGCACCGATGATTAGTGCGAAAAATGGGATTGGGATTGAGGATGTGCTGGAACAAGTGGTGGCTATGATACCTCCGCCGAAGGGTGATATAAATAAATCACTCTCGGCGCTTATTTTCGATAGTTATTATGATATTTACAAGGGCGTTATTGTTTATGTGAGAGTTTTTGACGGTTCGGTTAAAGCCGGGGATAAAATTAGGTTTATGGCGACTAAGAAGGAATTTGAAGTTGTGGAAGTCGGATATTTATTGCCAAATGGGCTCGAGGTAGCCGATTCAATTTCTTGCGGAGAAGTGGGGTATATTGCGGCGTCGATTAAGAATGTGGCGGACACAAGAGTGGGGGATACAGTTACGAGGGCAGAAAATCCGTTACTATCGCCGCTACCCGGATATAAAAAGGTTAATCCTATGGTGTTCAGCGGTATTTATCCGGCCGATGGGGCGAGGTATGACGATTTGCGTGAGGCATTGGCAAAATTGCAACTAAATGATGCCGCGCTTCAATATGACCCGGAAACTTCGATTGCGCTTGGATTTGGGTTTAGGTGCGGATTTTTAGGACTTCTTCATATGGAGATTATTCAGGAGAGGCTCGAGAGGGAGTATAATCTTGATTTGATAACCACTGCGCCGAGCGTTATTTTTAAAGTGCATAAGACGAATGGGGAGATTATTGATGTTGATAATCCCGCGAATTTGCCGACCGGGAGCGAGATTGATTTTATTGAGGAGCCGATTGTGAAGGCAACGATTATGGTGCCGACGGACTATACCGGAAACGTGATGGAGCTATGCCAAGAGCGGCGCGGGAAGTTTATAAATATGGAGTATTTGGACTCGACGAGGACGACAATTTATTATAATTTGCCGCTGACTGAAATTGTTTATGATTTTTTTGATAATTTGAAGTCGCGAACGAAGGGATATGCTTCGTTTGATTATGAGCTGATTGGATATGAAAAAGCAGATATGGTGAAGCTGGATATTCTCTTAAATGGGGACGTGGTGGATGCGCTTTCATTTATTGTGCATACTTCGAGTGCGTATAATAGAGGGCGGAAAATTGCGGAAAAATTGAAGGATGCAATACCGAGGCAGATGTTTGAAGTGCCTATTCAGGCGGCGATTGGAAGTAAGATTATCGCGAGAGAGACGGTTAAGGCGATGAGGAAGGACGTGCTTGCTAAGTGCTATGGGGGAGATATTTCGAGGAAAAGGAAGCTATTGGAGAAGCAAAAGGAAGGGAAAAAGCGTATGAGGCAAGTGGGGAGTGTGGAGGTGCCTCAAGAGGCGTTTATGAGTGTGCTGAAATTGGATAGTTAGAAAGCGGAGTGAATTATGCGAAAGCACTTTATTTTGAAAAGCAGAAGAATTTTTATAATTGCCACTATTTTATTCTGCATTATATCTGTTTATTTAATGATTAGGATTGGTGTATTTAAAACATTATATCCTATGAATTCTTTTCTTAATGATGATGTACGTTATTTAAGTAGTGCTAAAACTCTGATTGAAACAGGAAAGCTAACATATTTCTCTCCTGCAAATTCAACCATTTTTATAATGCCAGGAATCGTTTTGGCATTAGTGCCATTTGTTAAATTATTTGGTGAAATAGGCGCAGTTTTCGCTTTTAAAATTTTTCAAATAATATTGCAAATATTCGGATTATATTTAGTAGGCCTCATTGCACAAAAATGTTTTAATGATAAGATTTCTAAAATCTCAATGATAGTAATTTCTGTTTATTTTACTTGGAATGTGGCTGTTAACTATATTTATACTGAAGTAATTTTTACAACTTTATTTTTATTGCTAATATATTTAATATTGATTGCATTTGAAGAAAATAAATTAAAAAATTATATTTGGACAGGAATTTTTTGGGCGTTGGCTACGCTGGTGCGCCCCACAATTGCTATATTCCCGATTGTTGTGCTAATTATGTTTCTAATAAAAAAGTTTTCAATTAAGCAAATATTGAAAATTTCGCTTGTTGTTGCGTTGACTTTCGTTGTGATAATGTCTCCTTGGTGGATAAGGAATTACCTTGATTTTAACAGATTTATTCCGCTGACACTCTCGAGCGGTAACCCTATGCTTGCAGGGAGTATTATTGGTGGTGGGCTTGTCACACGGACTGAGCAAGATCTTGCTGATGTGAGAGTTCTGATGGTAAATAATGGTGAAATCGCAGAAGATAAAAGAGAGTTTTTGCAAGCAGAAGAGAATATAAAACTATCATTCCAAGAAAATTTTTGGGGAACTCTAAAGTGGCATACTATGGACAAAATGGCTTATCAATGGCTTTTCCCATGGATTTCCGGTTCGGACTCAAATATGAGCTTTAATACAAATATTCAAAATATAATAAATGTTGTTCCAGCCCCAGAACAAGTAATCATTATATTTTTTGGTATAGTGGGAGTGTTGTTTGCGTTGTTCACCAAGGCAAATAAGAAAAATAGATTATTCCTGTTTTTAACTATATTATATTTTAATTTTATTCAACTGCCTTTTGTACCGAGCCCTCGATACATGTTCCCTGTTATGCCACTTGTTATTATTTTTGCGTGCTATGGCGGTATTCGTACATATAATTGGATACAGTTGAAAAAAGAAAGTGATATATAATGTGATAGATTTTGAAGAGTAGAAAGGTGCTGACAAAAAATATTGAGGAGTTATGATATGTTTGAAAGAATGCTGGACAAAATAAAAGTGCCAAGTGAGGCGGAGATAAAGGCTTTTATAGGTGAAAAAAGTTATTCGCGACTGGAAAAATTCGAAAAATATTTAAAAGAAAATTATGAAATTATAAGAGATCTAAAATTCCCTTTTGGAAATGATTATGGCTGGGGATATAAATATTCTCATAAATTAAGCCATTTGTGTTATGTGTTTTTTGAAAAGGGTGCGTTTACTATTACATTGCAGATTGGAGATAAGTTAGTTCCTAAGATGGAAGATATGCTGCCGAAATTATCGCAGAAGATGCAGAATTTATGGGAGGGCAGATACCCTTGCGGTGATGGAGGGTGGATCCATTATAGGGTTCTGAGCGATGAGGATGTGGCGGAAGTGGTGAGATTGGTGAGTATAAGGAAGGTCCCGATAAAAAGATAGGGCGAACATTGTTCGCTCTTTATTTAATATCTCATGGGCATTATATTTAGATAATCTTCGAGGGTGCCGTTATTGAGGCAGGTTTCGATTATTTTTTTGCCAAGAGGATTGAGTTCGGGGACATTAAATTTAACAAGCTCTTCTTTGAAGAAGTCATTCAAGATTTTTGCTCCAGCGTCGTATCCTTCCAGGCCAATTTCCGCTTGCAGTTCCGGGCGAAGGAATGTTTCCCTAACATATTGCCCATCAACTTTCAAATTATCCAGGCAATAACCCAAGAGAGGAAGGCGAGCGGGAATTAGGTGACCTTGTTTGAAATATGCACTGCCGCGGCGGGCAAGATATTCTCGCGCAATCCATTCAGGCATAAAACCAACTTTATATATGCCGATATGCTGATTTGGTATTAGAATATAACGAGTGTATGGAGAATTTATTATCTGCTCCAAAAGCAAGTTGGCTTGGTTAACCATTTTGCCAGTTGCGAAGGGCCAATAAGAGCCAACGCCCTCGCTTTGAATGCCTTCTGAGCTTATTATGCTTGGATTATTATGCCCTCTCGGCGCAACTAAACGCCAAAGCCATGCAACGTCAGGGGGAATAATATGCAGCATTCCCAAAATTCCGTAGCTTGGATTTTCTCTGCTGCATGGGGGAGTTCTAACGCCGAAGCTTCGAACGTCAACCTCCGCAGGCTCATTCACGATGTTATCTATCATTTTTCGCGGGATGATAACACGCGGATTAGGGCACGGCTTGCCATTTGAGTCAAGCGTGTGTTCCCAAATGAGGCAAGTGGAATTTGCTTCACCTTGCAAATTTAAAAACACAAGAGGCTCTTCCGGATGAACGCATAATTTTTCGTAGAATGGGTCTGCTCCATACTCTTTTATATTATCGACACGCAAAAACCAGCCGTCCTCAGCGTCTTTAATAACAAGTTTCTTGCTTTTATTTTGCATTTTAGGGTGACAAAGTGCCATATCATCTGCTATTAAATCTAAATCACAAGTTTCGCCTAAGTTAAGGTAATATTTCTCACCCGTTTGCGAATTTTCACCAAGCAATATTTTGCCATTGGGTTCGCGGTGAATATGCTCGCCCATTTCACTTTTCCCGCCGCCTGAGGCGCCCTCGTGCATTATAACTATTTCATTATCATATGGCGTGATAACTTTTACCGCGGACGTGTGAGCAGTAACCCAGCCCTCACGCTCACCAACATCTATCAAGAAACCATAAACACCCTTTTTCGCGCTTGGGCCCGGATATAAATTATAGGAAAACAGTTCATATGTATCCGGCAAGCGGTTAGCAACTACTACCTGCTTTCCATTGAAATGCGTGTGACGGAAAGGAGGAGCAAGATAAATTACCATTTTTGGCGTGAATTTACCTTTATATTCATCGATATTGACAAACTGCTGCAAACCGGCAAGGCCATAGGCAAAAAAGGCTGCATTTTTAGGAGCAATGAGAACTGACTCATAGCCATAATCTTTGCCACCAGCCATAAAAGGAACTATTATTAACTCTTGTTCTTTGAGCCAATCAAAAGTTTTTCCCCTTAAAATATCAAATTTTTCATTATATATTTCTTCGAATATTGGCTTATCGGTGGGTTGGTCGTCGGCAACTATAAGACAATCGGGATCACGTCTGCGCATATAATCTTCGGTATAGTTAATCACTACGCCATTCTTGCAGCGAACAGCGGTGGCCTCAGTTACTTTTTTGCCATTAACTTCATAACCAATGCTGAAATTATTATTATCGGCGCCGCCAAGCGACAAATCGATAAGTTCGGATTTATTTTTGGGAATAATAATGCCTTTACAATTATTTAATATATCAGATGTTTCCTTCATAAACTCGAATTTTTCTAACACTTTGTTTACCTCCTAAATCGCAATTATAATATTAAGCTATTTCGTAAAAAAAGTCAAATCATACAATACCTTGGGCAAGCATTGCATCGGCAACTTTGAGGAAACCAGCGATGTTTGAGCCGATGACGTAGTTATGCGGGTGGCCATATTCTTGGGCAGCATTGGCGCCATTATGGAAGATTTCTTTCATAATAGTTTTGAGTTTTGCGTCGACTTCTTCGAACGTCCACGATAGACGCATAGAATTTTGGGACATTTCCATTGCAGAAGTGGCAACGCCGCCGGCATTGGCTGCCTTGCCAGGGGCAAAGAGGACTTTATTTTCGATTAAATATTCGGTGGCATCAAGAGTTGTGGGCATATTCGCGCCTTCACCGACGGCAAGAACGCCATTTTTCACTAACGTTTTTGCATCTTCGAGGGTGAGTTCATTTTGAGTAGCGCACGGGAGGGCAATGTCGGCTTCAATGCCCCAAATGCCCTTGCCTTCGTGGTATTCAGCGATTTTATTATATGTGAGATAATCTTTTATTCTTCCTCTTTGGACTTCTTTTATCTCTTTTATAATGTTTAAATCGACGCCATTTTTATCATATATGTAGCCATTTGAATCGCTCATTGCAATAACTTTTCCACCTAATTCTGAAACTTTTTGAGCGGCATAGATTGCCACATTACCGCTGCCGGAGATGAGAACAGTTTTACCTTCGAAAGAATTTTCGTGATTTTTAAGCATTTCTTCCATATAGTAGGCTAGACCGAATCCGGTCGCTTCGGTGCGGGCTAGAGAACCGCCATATGATAGGCCTTTGCCGGTCAACACACCTTCATTGACGTTGGTGATCCTTTTATATTGGCCGAACATATAGCCGATTTCGCGTGCACCAACGCCGATATCGCCAGCGGGGACGTCGACACTAGCGCCGATATGGCGAAAAGCTTCCGTCATAAAACTTTGGCAAAATGTCATTATTTCGTTTTCGGATTTGCCTTTTGGGTCGAAATCGCTGCCGCCTTTTGCGCCGCCGATTGGCAAAGTTGTTAGGGAATTTTTAAAAATTTGCTCGAAGCCTAGGAATTTCATAATGCTAAGGTTGACGGTGGAATGAAAACGCAGGCCGCCTTTATATGGGCCGATTGCGCTATTAAATTGGACGCGATAACCGCGATTGACGTGAGCGGTGCCGTCATCTGCAACCCATGGAACGCGAAAGATGATTTGGCGCTCGGGCTCGATTAGACGCTCTAATAGTGCTGATTTCGCATATTTTTCATTTTTGTCTACGATGGGTTTGAGAGAATTTAGGACTTCGGTGACGGCTTGGATGAATTCAGGTTGGTTGGGATGGATTTGGATTAGTTCGTTTAAAACGTTATCGACATAAGACATTTTAATCTCCTCAATTTTTATT
>Ga0123354_10018171_pt1 | contig 11023 bp, 5 predicted proteins | sample TergutLab28metaG_2_FD_97872 | JGI IMG/M metagenome (GOLD analysis project Ga0123354, IMG submission 97872) | Labiotermes labralis P4 segment gut microbial communities from Petit-Saut dam, French Guiana - Lab288 P4 | ecosystem: Host-associated > Arthropoda: Insects > Digestive system > Gut ... | reverse complement strand
TTGATTCCACAGTTTTTCGTAAGGAAGTCGCACGTGATGTTGTTAGAACTGTGCCTTTGTGTGGTAATCTTCAAAACAGGTATTCTTAACGCACAGTCCCACTTCACACTTATGGCACTTCCATGTACCTACACAATAAATTAATGTGGGACATGGAAGAAAGGAGTTTAAAACTTCAAAATGTTGGTATCAAAGTATCAATCAACATGGCATCATATCCCAGAAGTTTGTAATCTTCATGAACAATGCTGTGACCACCCCACATCATACAATGAAATCAGTCTTTAATGCAGGAGATAAACATTAAAACTCATTTATCTTTCAAAAATGAAAGATATTCCTAATAATTTAAGAAATGATGTTAGAGATCAAGCAGATCTTCAAAACACTAGACTTATATTCTGAGCCGACAGTCGTTGGTCACCAAGAAAGCTTATTTCATCCTATGCAACATATTACTTCTAGTTACTGACGGCAAAAGATATGTTCCTAAAAACAATTTACCTTTTTGTCACAAGTTTCAGAACTTGATTTCACAGCCATCAACACCATGTACAAAAAGACATGCAAAAAGTATACAGAGGGCATTTAATTTCTGCAGTAGCTCACATAATATGTTAATATGCCAAATGCAGAAGTTTAAGACACAGATAACAACTAATAAAATTAGACACCGCAATGATTACTACAACAAAAGCACAGACTGAACGCATTGCCCAACTTACAAATCATGTTCTGCAGTACTTCTACGGAATGTACGATGCTCCAATAATACTTTTGTCTGTTAACAATTACTATTCAGAATGCCTTTATGAAGACATACATTGCACTTACAAATAAGAAACTACTGCAGAATAAATGCTTGCAGTTCCTGGTCTACGTATTTAAAGCAATGCCTCTAGCCGCATTAATTAACAATTTCTACCAAATGAAATAAAACCGAGGGCTCTTGTTGTCACACATTTACAATAAAATTATACCATGATCACGCTCCAGCCTTCTCTTTGCCTTTAGTGGCACCAATCCCATCAAATCAGATGGTGTTGGGAGACCCACGGTGCTTCCAGTAGACTGCTGGTAAAACACTTCCATTTTCCCACACTGATAACCATACACTGTGCTGTCTTCACACCTAGAATCACAATAAATATAATTAATATCATTATCGATACCATACCACTCAGCCTGCTATCCAGTGGGTAGAACAGCCAAGACATGACAATAATCATCTGCCTACATGTACTACCAAAATTTATACTGCAGCTAGCCCTCCACAAGAAGGCCACATCTCACAGTGGGATGTAGTGCCCAATCCTATAAAGTTAAAGATGTGCTTAATTAAGCACCGTGGTGAAATGATGGATGGGAGGTATATGTAGAACTCCTACCATTCTTATCCTTGGTACTAGCTGCAGGCCAGTGTCCAACTACATGCCCCAGCTGCTTCAACATAACTTGAAATACAATGAAGCCTGCTTAGAACATTTTCCTGCTTCAGATCCTTGAATAAATTTATACCTTAGTCTTCCCATATGAATAACGTATATACTGTCCCTTTAATATATTTACCGCTTAAGAAGCATGAGATATTCCCAGTGCACCACATTTTCACTCCTTTAAATATGTTTTTCATATAAGAATCATAAACAATTTCCCCATGTTCCCATTAATTCTGTTTCTTTCCAATACACAGTAACAAAATGTTTTCAGCTAATAAACATTAATCTCAAAGGTTGTTTCCATGCATACGCATTGCACAGAATGTGATAGGCAAGTCTTACTTGTGATGTACATCATCTGCCATACTGGTCAGTGAGTGGGCTACATCTGTGAAGCACATTAATGGTGTGAGACCAGATATTGTTATAAGCCTAACAAATCAATGTGACAGTACAAGCCTCTGTCGACAATTCTTATGTTTAGAGCTATCCACTAGAAAGGGAATGCTGCATCTCTTTAATGCATTCAAGCAAAACTTAAAATCTAAGACACACTCGTGGCATATTGATAATCTACTAGGTGAAGAACTGTGAATTAAAATACTGCATTTTTACTGTGCAACAGCTTTATTATGTATATAGAATTTATATACATTTTGTGTTCACTTCATGTTGCCAATGCATGTACTCCCTTCATCCGGCAGAGTGATCAGTTATTGAATGTACAAAGTGTGGGTCCTATATCGAAAAATGGCTCTTAATTAAAAAAAAGCTGGACAATATAAACAAGGTGGATGCTACTTCATATGTTGCTCACAAAAAAACTCAGAGAATAACTTTGCATTTCTGTGTCCACTTTAAATACAGTTACATCAAATCAAGACAGTACATGAACAGTCTGTATATCCATCCAAAGCTGAACTAGAAAAATATGAAAATGGTAAAATATGAGGAAACAAAATCGGTATGTATGGAACGGTTCTGGCAAAAACAGGCTCTTCAACTACCAGCAAAAGGTAAAAAAAGTTGTCTCTGTCCACCTGTGAAGGCATATAGAGGGAACAAAGTGACAGTTCCGCTTGTTCTTAAACTTGCTACTAGATGCAGGTGAGTGGCCATTTCATACTCCAGCCGCTTTATGCCAAAGATATAACACCAGCACCCACTGTACACGAGGCTGGTTTGGCTCCAGAACCAGTCTAGACAGTTTTGGAAAACAGAAAATTTCTCTCCCCTGCCAGGATTCGAACCCCAAACTGTCCAACCCATAGCAATGCTATATTGCCTACACTGACTGTCTTACATACAAGAATGTATTAAAATCACTGAAGAAGGTAAGACTTAACATGTGGTCTGAGGGGGAAAATTAATAATTTAATGCAGAACTTAGATACAGTAATATTCTACTAAAGGGAATAACAATATTAATACAGAATCACAAAGTAATAGCATGTCTTCAGGTTTACCCTTCTAAGATGTTTTCCCATTTAATAAGCTTAATTTGTTTAATTTTGTCAAAAAACATATTAAGAATATTTCACTCTAAATTGTAGAACAGATATATCCCAAAACAATTACCTTGACCATAAATTTTAATGTTTAATGAATGAAGAGGACACAAGGTTCCAATGAACATATATTGTTTTTGTCCCAAAGGGAAAACACTGTCCTACATTGGACATTTAAATTGAACAGTTCTCCAGATGCAGCAGAAGCCTGGGACTTAAAGGTCATATGCTAAAGGTTAAACCAATGTTAACATATAATGACAAAACATGGAAACTTAGAAGGATAAAGAAAAGAAAACTGCAAGTGACTGATACAAAATGTTTTAGAAGTACCAGTAAAAAATTAGAAGGGACAGATGTAGACATTAAATTTCTAAACAACTGGAAATGAAAACAGAGGTAGATGATAATGACTACAATGGTGTAAATGAGTGAAGAGATCAAGGATATCAAGTAGGGGATTTGAACTCAAATTTAAAGTAAAGAGACTTATGAGATGGTAAAGAATGCAGCGGTTCAGCCAGGTACTAGAATTCAACAATGGAAAGTGCTAGGAAGAAATAAACAAGATGGGCAATGTATGTATAATGTAACAATGAGGCCATTCATGCAACCATTGTTACAGTGAAAAGCGATAAATATTACATATTCTGAGAGTGTGTTTGTAGACTTAGGTAACCAGCATGCATGTGCCATATTGTCATCTCTGGCCTGCCTGGCTCTGCAGTATTTTTCCACATTATCTCACAAACGGCACAATTAAAAAAAACTGTTATTGAACAAAAAATGTGGAATTTGATTTTCTCTACAACTTTTGTCCAAAACATTTTTCTTTCTAAGAAGAACTCAGCAAGAAATGATAAAAAATGTATATGGGTCTTCACATAAAGCACCCGTTATTTTTGTCACATTTTAATGGAATTTGAATTTTCTCAACACATGTTTGAAAAATACTCAAATATCAAATTTTATGAAAATCTGTCCAGTGGGAGCTGAGTTGTTCCATGCAGATGAAAGACGGACAGACAGACATGATGAAGTCTAATAGCCGCTTTTCGCAATTTTGCAAATGCGTCTAAAAAGGAAAGACTGGAAGAAAGAAGAGGCTTAAGACTCTTCATCCACGGAACTATACAAAATGAAAATGATACTACTACTACTACTACTACTAATATTGCTACCACCACCAGTACTAACTACTACTACTACTACTACTACCACTAGTGGTGGTGGTAGTAGTAGTACATTACATGTATAAAGCTATTTAGAAATTTAATACTCACCTAACAACTATCTCACACAGGCTAGGGGACTGTATAAAGTTGCTGTGAAGACAAGCAACAACCTCAAGTTCTCTGCTCGCCCAGATGCCTCCTCTTTGAATCATGTCCCAGTTGGGATCCAAAGTAAGGAAACTATAGGACTCCAATCCTTCCCCTTGTGGGAAGTGATCTAAACACTGTTGAAGATGCGTTTCAAGTCTGGACAAACTGTTTACACTTGTCTCCCACTGTAACACAAAAACTATCTTGTTACCATTGTTACATCAGTACCTGATTCATATACAGAGGGGCTCAACATACACACTCACTTTCTCTTTCATAACAAATTGAAAATTAAGGGCAGTGAGTGGGAAAATCTCTGAATTTATTCGTTCATTGCACTGTTGTTTTTATACTCCACTGACGCAGAACAGTAAATAGCATGAAATGACATATATGAGATTTGTACTGTATTGTTTTTGTTATGGACACACACACCATTTTGTAAGCTAGCTCTGCTTCTGTCATCCAAAGTACAATAAAAAATTTATGAAACTTACTCGGTTTGGTGTCCAGGATGAAGTTAATCCCTAAATCAAATCTTGTCTGCATTCTATAAGAGACAATCAGTATGTAATGTGATAAAAACTGGCTTGTGCAAATAAATTATAATGGCATGGCACATTCTGCTTATGAATAGATGTATAGCAGTAGTATTACTGTCTGACTGGTGAACCCACTTTGACTGCATTAATTTCACTTTTATGGCTTGATGTCTCACATTTAGGCTTATCCATATTGAAACTGTCATCACGTAGGCCCAAAACTGAACAACGTACGTTTCAATTTGTCTTTGGAGCACTGAGATACAACAAGTCATATAAACAGGTCAATGAGCAAAGGCTAAAGAGATAAAAGCAAAGCTGTCCCTGTCTTTGCCTTGAAGGCCTATAGTGGGAGCAGACATACAGCTCCACTAATTCTCAACATTGGCTCTTCTTCAAGGTGATTGGCCAAGATGATGCCTCAGCCACTTCACCTGTGGAAAAGAACCCTTGTACCCATTGAACTGGAGGCTGAAGTGCCCCGGCATCAGTATGGAAGTTTCAAAGAGAAAAACTTCTTGACCCTGCCAGACATTGAACCCCAGATCAACAATCCAGTGGCCTAGTTGCTATAGCAACCATGTTATCCCAGCTGCAGGCTGACCAGGGGAAAAAACAAAATGTTTCTGGATACAAATGTGTACACAACAGATACTAGCCAGGCAGAATGCCTCAGTTTTTATGTCACCAAATTTTGTAAATGTAGCAACATTTTATTGCACTAAAACAATTAGAGACAGTCTAACAGAGGTCAGTCATTGAAAATGTAGGGTTCTCAGGAGCTAAACTATTGATGTGGATGCTTATTTGAAACCCAAACATGCAAGGAGTGTGTAAACTATTTATCCATAGGAAATATAATTATATGCACTTGTGGCCTGAACATTAATTCTGAAAAAAGTTAGTTAAAAGTAAGTAGTTGGATGCCATTCATCAGAGTACCTGTTTCATAATTTCTACCAAAACACAAAGTTACTTATATATGTTAAATCACACAAACTGTGGGCAAATCTATCAGAGGCCACTTTGGCTCACACCAATGAAAGGATTACAAACACTGAGCTGCATTCTGTAACAGACTACAAAAAAACTGTCCCATACAATAGCAGATTCATTCAAATAACAAATCTGTACTTTACAGATCACATCTGCATGTCATGCTTAAAGTTACATTTGCCATATCTTCAATTTATGTTACTATGTATGTACTGTGAGTTATAATATGACTTCGTAACCATGCAGTCTGTGGTGTAACCACATTAAACAATTCTCTTTCAGTATCTTACAACATCCTTGCAACAAACAGAAACCAGGGTAGTGTAGTCAGTATAGTGGATATGCTACAAGGCTCGATGACCAAGGAATCATGGTTCAATTCCTGGTAGGGGCAAGCAATTCCCCCTCTTTACAGAGCATGTGGATTCTTCCTGGGGCACTAAGCCTCCTGTTCAGAGGGAATTGCAGTTACAGCACCAGGGCATGATGGTGACCACTCACCTCCCTCTAGTGCAAAGATTAAGAATGAATGGCACCATACCTCCATGCCTTCATCCATGCAAAGGGGCAACTTTACCTCTACCTTCACAGGGAGGAGAAGAAAGGTTAAGGGCTGCACTAGTGTGTACACACAACTCCAAAATTTTGATGAAAAGTCAGAAAATTTGTTATACTCACCAGACGATGTATGAGATCAGGATCTTGTCCTAGACCTTCTTCCAACAGCAGAAACAGTGACATACTCTGCTGTCCACACAGGTACAACACAGCAGTTCTAGGTGCTTCTGAACATTCCTTGCTATCTTCCTGTTCTAATTCTGGCTCCCTCTTCCTACTGGTAACTTTTCGTCTTGTGAATTCCAGAACATTACTGATGTCACTAGTTCCTGGAAAATTTAGGTCCCGGAACTCACCAGGAGTTGTATCACGACTGCAGAAACCACTTGTCTTCTCTTCTATTGCCAAAGAACTCAACTTGGACATAAGTGGTGTGATTGGGAGTCCCACAATCCTAGTTTTCACTGTTGGGGACTCAAGTACACCTGCAGTATAAGAAGTAGATCTCTCTCGCATATCTCCATTCTCATAATCATTTGTAATAATGGTCTTCAATGGCAAACTAAGGGAACGCCGATATACTTCCTGTTTGGATGAAGTCGTCTGCTGTTGATCTACCGGTTCTTCTTCAACTGAATATAATTCAGCATTATCTGTATTGGATCTATCAACATTTTGTTCTAGCTTCAACTCTGTACTGCTTAGTGTATCATAATTTTCTGGTTTGGTATCATATCGTATTGCAGCTGAGGAAACAAGATTACTTAAACTGTTTCTGGACATACCACCTCCTGGACTTGATTCATCACTCCTCTCCATATCAAGTAGCTGGTAATGGTGTGAAAGTTTTTCATTATATAATGACCGTGAAATTGGAAGTCCATCACAGCGGAATATTGGATGCATTGGATCAGAAATGGTATTATAAAAATTTTTACTGGTTGGAAAATCCTTCATAGAAGAATACTCATTACAGTCATCCACCATGTCTTGGGTAAGCCTTGGTAGACCAAAACCATAGTACTTTATGGGAATCCTATTACAGGATATCTGAGGATTTTGCTGAAGATCATTTAAACTTAAACTATGAACTTTATTTTCACGGTAATTCACTAGAAAGTTTGATGCTTTAAATTTCTTCTTTACTGATTTCTCAGTTTGATGAGTTTCAGAACTTTTAGTATCCTGTACTTTGCCTTGCACTGTAAGATCACATTTATTATTTGCCGTCACTGTTTGCATCTTCACTTCATCACCATTTGATTTGCTACATATAGACAATGCCTCACCATGCAGCAATTTATTAAGATGTACGTCCTTCATTGGCGTGGAGCACTTGCTGCTTTCTTGTATTGTTACACCATTATCACATAATGAAACACCTCCATGTTCCATGCTTCCAGTTTCACTTGTAACAGTAAAGTCTTCAGCCTGATCTGCTTCTCCTTCTCTTTCTTCAGGTACTGTAAAGATTCTGGAGACATCCCTTTTCATTGCAGATAATGGTTCTTTTGGAGGAGGAACTTTCCCAGATGGAACCTCAAAAGAAATTAAACATCAATTAACCAGCTATTCTTATTCCACTTCTCCTACATACACTTCTAATTTAGTTCACTACTTACATCCTCAACAGGAAATACATCAATAAACTACATATTCTATATTCCACTCCTCTGACATATATTCTTTTGACAGTTAAAAACAACCCTTCCGATACCTGCTTTAGTCAGGATAGTACAGTCTTCATGTAGGGCAGCCAGTATGTTGGACAGCCATCAAAAGAACTGACATTACACAAACATATTTTTCTGTTTTATGTTTGTTACCCACCTACTGACTTGAAGTATTACAGAAGCAGGTCTCATTTTACACCAGGGTTATGTTCCTGCAAAAGTCGTGCAAATCAATAACAAAATTCCCATTTAAAACAGAGTATTTCCTGGGGGTTTAGGGATTAACAACCTCATCCTATACAGTGTATGGCTATACCATTAAACATATGAACCTGTAGAGTATATATGTACTGGATATACAGTATATATACATTTCTATACAGTATACATACATTTCTATACAATGTAAATATTTATATCTAATGCAGTAAAAATGTAAGGGCTGTGGTAGTCTTGATACACACACACTTTAGTTCCTGACTCAGTGCTTTCTTTAATTCTATCAGCATAATCATGAATTGTACATACACTACTATAAGTGAACCTAACATTATTATTTATGTCAACAATTCGTTTACTTTTCTAAGTCAGATTATTAGGTATAATTTCTCTTCAATACTGATTGTCTTTCACTGACCTTTCACCTGGATTTCACTAGGTGATGGAGGTTTACATTCCTCACTCAAGTTGATAAGAAAAGTGAATATTGTTGAAGACAAAATTACATGGGCCATGTGATTATATCCTCAACATAATTAATTCATACACATGACTGATGGTGTGACAGTGACATCACTTTCTACTAACCCCCTACTGAAGATAAGGGCAGCCACTTATAATAATACCAAATCACATCAAACTGAAAATTATCGCATAAATTTGAGAAGTGATATAAATTTTTGAGTCATGTTCAAGTGAAATTAAGCAAAAGGGAACTGAGTAAAATGAGACCTGCCTGTATATTCCAAAGCAACAATTAAGTTAATGCACGGTTCTTGCAACATAGGATTACATGGTCATAAGTTTCAACCCCACTTAATGTTTATGATGCTTGGGTACATTTACTGTTAATAATCACACTGACTGCCAAAATCTGACATATGATTGCTGCTGTCACAGGAAAATCTGGTCAATGAAACTGTAACTGAAGAGGTGACTCAACTTAGAACAGATGAACCCTGCATTAAGGACAATCAGCTTATGGAATTCAACTGTATCGAATAATATAAAACATAAATTTGCCTAACGGAAATTTCGATAAGTTCAAATATGTTTAAACATACAATGAAAAACAACAACACACTTAGCCAGAACAATTCTTTTAAAAAAAATAATTATAAGTTAAGAAATTCAGTTAGTCTATCAGGAAGTGTGAAACAACATGATATGTGGTTCTCACAACAGTGCTGATTAAGATTCAAGCCTTCTGGGATATTATGCCATGTTGATCAATACATAATTATGGCACAACATCCCAGAACACTTGAATCTTCAGGATATAAGGACTTTACTGAGTCTACTGCTATTTAATTTCTGGGGTAATGAAGTTTATCTTGCCGGTACTATAGTCTGACATACACAAAATGCTACTTAGCAGACAGGAGTCTAAGCCAACTACACATGTTCAATAGTAATGATAGTAATGTAGGGGATGGATGGTAGCATGGTTACTATTTCCATCTGGCTTTAGAATGTGTGTTATTTAATGGCGCTGACAATTACTGAGATTACAGAGTGACCATCATAAATTAATGAATGAATAAATGTGGACCACTGTTGAAATGTTGCTGACAAGGAAAAACTTTGGTCAAAAACCTGTTCCAGTGGCACTCTGTCCACCACAAATACCATATGGACTGGTCTTGGATTGAATCCAGGCCTCCAAACTGAAGGCCTTATTTTAGAAAACATTTTACTTGCATAAGATGTCTGTAAAGAGATCATCCAGTTGAAGTATGCCTGTGGGTACCTATTATTACTACTTCTGATGGACGTGTAAAAAGATCCATGCAGGAACAATGAACCAGTTACAAAAGGAGAAACAATGGAAAAAATAGGGGCTGCATTATGGAATTTAAAAATAAAGCTATATTTTCTGAAAATATCTCTTCCATTAGATGGTGGCAAGGTGCACAATATGTCTCATTCTATCTGTCATTTCCAATCTTATATTATATTTACATCCAATGGAATTATCTGTCAACTTACTGGTCTTACCTTCTTCTGTTCCACTTTCCTGGCTGCAACACTGTTAAATGCTGACTGTGCTGCAGCTGAGTTCTGTTGCAACTTACTGAATTCTCTGCTTTCCACATACACATGTAACAACTGAACTCCAACAGGGAGATGGAAAGGTGTAGACACAGATTCTGCAGGGGACTAGAAGTATTAAATAAAGCTACATAAGCAATAACAAGTATCCTTCCATAATTCATCCTCAGTTCCAATTTAATATATTCTAAAAACACTTCATTTGCAAAACAGCTGTCACTTTTATGTCAAGATTATTTCCATGCAATGTTTTACAATGTCCACTCCTCTCTAGGCATCAGATCAACAAGTGTGAAATAACTTGAAAGTATGCCACTAATATAAATTTAATTTATATTTACCTTAATCCGACAGGGATCTGAGCAGACTAATCTCTTTGTAAGTGTGGAACTTAACTGTGAGGCAACAACTCTAGAAATAAACGGTATAATTAGTTCATACAGTTCTTAAAGGACATATTATTGGTGTAATAACTTTTACTTTGACACCTACACACAGCAGATATTAAAAAGGTATTTCTGGTTTCACATTAAAGCATATTGCGTGATTTCAGGCTTCTGCCACAAAGTAGATGAGATCTGCACACAAGTTTATATATATACAGGGTGTTTCACGACTTTAGGGCATAACTGCAGGAGGTGATTTCCTAGGTCTTTGTGATCAAAAAAGTTCATATAAACATGTGTCCGATTTTGGACGGTTACGGAGTTA
>Ga0123354_10018166_pt1 | contig 11024 bp, 10 predicted proteins | sample TergutLab28metaG_2_FD_97872 | JGI IMG/M metagenome (GOLD analysis project Ga0123354, IMG submission 97872) | Labiotermes labralis P4 segment gut microbial communities from Petit-Saut dam, French Guiana - Lab288 P4 | ecosystem: Host-associated > Arthropoda: Insects > Digestive system > Gut ... | reverse complement strand
GTGTGGTGTGTGTGTGTGTGTGTGGTGTGTGTGTGGTGGTGTGTGTGGCGTGTGGTGTGTGTGTGGTGTGTGTGTATGTGGTGTGTGTGTGTGGTGTGTGTGTGGTGTGTGTGTGTATGTGGTGTGTGTGGTGTGGGTGTGGTGTGTGTGTGTGTGTTTTCCAACAATGAAAATTCACTGTAATTATCACTGGATGCTTGAAATTTCCAAATTACTGGTCTACTGTAAACAAATAAAGTAACTGCAGAAAAATACAATAAATCGGTTTGGAAATTAGTGAATTTTTTTGCAACGCTTCGGTCGAGTGGTGTTTAACGCCTCACCTGTAGGAGACCTTTTTGCGGTCTTTGTAATATACGTATGTGCCTGTTGCCCTAACCTCCGGTCGTCCCACACATAAACTTCGCCGTTTCTTCCTTTGTCGAGACAGTCCGAGTCACCACTGATGCAGCTTTTTGCAAGCTACTCGCAGCTATACCGACCTTTCTGGCCTAGCTCAGATGAAGTGTGATGCTATTACGCGGACAAAGGAAGTGCTCTAAAGCCGACTGTGCGCTGGGTTACCATGTTCTTGAGAGTCGGCTCTCGAAGTCGGTTACACGTGAGAGAGCACTTCTCGAGAGTATCTGAGAGAGAATGTCGCGAGTTTTACACTCATATGTAGCCTCGCCGTAAAATACACATGCAAGAATATGTATCAGTGCCGACATATTAACATATTTATACACGTGTATATCCAGGCTACTCTGATTAATGTGTCAGTTACCTATTACATGAAAATATTTAGGCCTAATAGTGCAATTATTAAAAAAATATAAAAATTATTTAAAATTGATCGAAAATGCAAGATCACTTGCTGGTACAACATTAATCACTGACGTCTGTCACGAAGTGTTTTTGCTTTACCCTTCAGCACTGTAATAAGTTAAGAAGCAAAATTTACACTTGTTTTCCTTTGTTGTCGGTTTGTTCGTGACACGGAATTATTCCTCTCCTCTTCGACGTGTCACATTACCTTAATCACTGTTTATTTGTTGTTTGTTTTGTGGGTGGTTCTAAAGACATTCCTTTCTTTCGATTTCCTCCAGATTTTTTTTTCTATGCACGGTGGACCGAATATTATGTATTTCTTCTCCCTGACGATATATTCTCTTCAATTTTTGGTAAGATGTCTTTCATATTTGGCCAGTCTCTTGCTGAGGTGTTGCCTGATGTTGAATTTGTTGTCATGATTCGCATGGATTGTATCTAGGAAAGTGCTGTCTTTAAAAATGTTCAAGGAATTGGCCGAAAATTGACACCATGTGGTACAACATGAACAAATCGCCTGGCACGAACCAGTTGTGAAGTTAAATAAAGCAAGCTAAGTGTCAGTAGGTTCACGCCGTGTTCTGTATCATAAAAAAAAAATTGCACCCGCTAAACGACTGGTCCTCCTCAGTACTAAATTGTGGGTATTTTGTGTATTGTAATTTATTAAAATTTGAAGATGGTATCCATGATCGAAATTGCATTTCGGTCCCTGTTGATAAAGTATTGTAAAATGTAAGTTGTGTTTTATACTGTGAATATGTATCGTAGTCTTTAACTGACCCAAAATGCTAGAAATCTCACATGGTGGATTTGGTTTGAACGAATCCGGTCGAATGAACTTCTTTCCTCGCATTTGCAGCGTTCAGTCTTTGTTGCTTTGTGAGTTCTGTAAATTGATGCCCGTTATAATTCTTGAGATGGGTTTTGTAAAACATTTTCCTTTCGAACGAAATCGTACTTATTGTAATGATTGCAATTGTACTTGATGTACAACAGAGGAAGTAAGCAGTGAATTCCACACTGTTTCACGACAGATAGGAATTGTCACACATACCAACCATGTGGTGATGTCGGAAAATGTGGGCATAAAAGCGTGGCTGTAGCCTGATACTAATAACCTCGATCAGCGAAAAATAATTAGACACTTTCAAACGGGGCAGATAGCTAAGCAGAATACTCAACTATCCATACCAAAAAAATATGCAGCTCTGAAACACAAGTTGATATATATTTGGATATGAGCAAACCATCAGGATCACAGCCGACAGTCAGATAAGTTCTGTCAAAGTCACGAAGTGAGAAAATTTCGTAAAGCCACATAATGATCGGAATTGTATTTGTATCGAAAAAAAAATGTAATGTGCATTTTCGGGTAGGAATTGAATCCATTATAAATGCAGTACATATATATATACACACACACACACACACACACACACACATTAATACATACGTACGTCCATACATACATACATAAAAGAATTTTAATGTATGTTACCATGGCATAGATAAGGCCTTGCAGACCCCGCGGCGCGGGAGGCGGTAAGGGTCAGGGTCCTCGAGACCTACAGAATGCTAAGTTCTAATGTGGGGTTCTTTCGGGTTAAATTCCATGCTTCAGACAGAAGGCGGTATTCTGGATACATGTTACGAGATCTGAGAGACAGTCTGGGAAACAATACAAAACATAGCACAGAACAGTAACTTCCTGAATACACACATAGCAAGACTAAAAACACAAATACAGCACAAAGCTCACACAAGAACAACAAAAGATGAAAACAAAAGATGGGCAACATTTACATACCACAACCCGAAAGTCAGAAAGCTTACCAATCTCTTTAAACATACAAACATAAACATCGCTTTCAAAAGCACAAACACAATACAGCAAAGCATCAAACCCAAGAACCACCCCAAAAAATACCAGACTACAATAGATGTGGGGTATATAAACTTACCTGCAAGACATGCAACATGTCATATATAGGGCAGACTAGTAGAGACCTGACACAGAAGTACTGCGAACACATCCGCTACATCAGAAATAACGACCCCAATCAACATATGCCAAACACATTCTAAGGAACCAACATGAATATGGGACCATTACAGACACTATTACTGTACTTAAACCAATACACAAGACCTCATTGCTGATACCCTACGAACAACTCTTCATACAGACATATCAATATAATGGTACTCTCATCACAGAACAAAACGGAGGCGAACAAAATCTTCTATTCCAGCTAGCCATCGACACAGTCTTACGTCACATCTCTTTCATAACAAATGAATACCTACCTTACGATACATATGAATCAGTTCAAACTCAACAACAAGAGCGGATGGTAGCAGATACAGGTATGTAAAGACTATTCTTTTGTTCTCAATAGTGTTATTCCCGAAGTATTTTAGAATAACTAAATCAGGTATACACACAGTAATATTAACTGACTATGTTTGTTGCATTTTCCGATAGAACTTCAACATAACCTAAATTATGTGTGTGTGTGTGTGTGTGTATATATATATATACATATATATAGTTATATGTTTTATATTTTGTTGTACATATTTAAAAATACTGCTTTTAACCATCCACCATTATTTTACATATCATATTCGTCAAGGCTAGTAACATTCGATATAAGCAATCTAGAATTTTATATTATATATTAGTGTTATTAGCGGCGTATTTTATTCATTGCAGTTAATCAATACCAGAAGCTGTAATTACTGTTGTACGAGCTCCTGATGATTGGTGTCAACACCCGAAACATGTAGAGCTGCCTACAGAAATGTAATAAACTGAATAAGTCGCATCTTGTTGGACAGATATGAAATTCGATTCGCGATGCACGGACCCATGTATATAAAAACCTGGGAGTAACTTTGTTTACTAGTACAGGAGGGGCTGCCGATTGTCGAGTGACGGCGGCACCGACCAGTTATCTCTCACTGGCTACCGTTTCGACATAGGTAAAGTGGTATGTACGTTTTCGGTATAGGTACAATTATGATCATTCTAAGGTTTAACGAATTTTTCTGGCTTCGGGAGGTTGGTAGTTACCGGACTGTGGTGTTGAGACGCTAAGGACTTGTTGAATTACCTTTGTTACATTTGTCTACCGAGCTGATTAAGGCCAGATTTTTGCTAGAACGTGCCGTGTGCGAAACGGCTATCGTACGGGACACGCCGATGTTTGTGTAATTATTTTATAATAGATGCATTTATGTTACAACGGGACGGGCCTACGCCGGGGGCTTGCCCTCAACGGGGCCCTTTGCGTAACCGTCGCTGACGATTCTTTTCCCGTGCTCGCCACGTCGACGCCTCGTCCCGTCAAACATAAACGGAGACCTCGTGCAGTTCACGACGAGGTCTCGTGGTGTTTGTTTTGTTTTGCAGTGCTGCTGTGTTAGTGAATGCTCTTAGATGTTGTACTGTAATGTTATAACAAAATTGAGATTTCTCACAATAGACGACGAGAAATTAATAGGATGTTTAAGAAAATATCCCGCTATTTACGACATGTGTCATCCCAAGTACTTGGACAACAATTAAAAATCATCTTTGTGCAAGAAAATATCGGAGGAGATGAAAGAAGACGGTACGTAGAGTTTCATAATAATATTTACTTTTTATCTTAGTACACAAATCATAAATTGTAAAACAATGACGTGAGATTTTTGTTTTCAAATAAGTTTACATATTATCTGAAGGTGCGATCCTACCAACAGGTGAAGAAAAGTAATCTTTAAAAATTTCTCTAACTGCGAAGGCGTTATTTGTTGCTCTTCCTCCTTGAGGCGGTAAAGAATTTAAAATCTGTGCTGTACCCGAAGTCTCAGCGGTAATTGTGTTTTTTGTTTGATATGCAGATTTATAATTTCGTTGTCTTATGAAATTGTGCAACACACACGCAGCCGAAATAATGTAGTCAACATTTTCAGGAGATGACTTAATATTCCTTTTAAAAATCCTAAATTTTTGGGCTAAAATACCAAAAGCATTTTCAGTCACTCGTCGAGCACGCGATAGTATTTCATAAAACCATTCCTACTCGATTGATGTCCAGGATATGGTCTCATTAAGTATTTTTTTAATGGAAAGGGTACTTCTATATTGGTCCCAGGTAGACAACTGTCCGGCGGTATGTTTAGACTACCGTTTTCCATACGTTTTTTCGAGTGCCGAATGTGAAAATGTGCCACCATCACTGCTTCTTCCAAAGGGACCAACATCAATTATAATGAAGTTGTAATTAGCATCTACCAACGCAAGTAAGATAGCGGAGAAAGTTTCCTTTTGATTAAAATAAACTGAGCCACTATTGGCAGGTGCCTCGATGTTAACATGCTTTCCATCCACTGCCCCTATACAATTCGACAAATTCCAGATATTCCAAAAATCTTCGGCGATAGCCTTCCATTGTTCTTCAGATGGTTCCGGCATCAGTTCTGTCATGAGCGTGTTAACCATTACCCGGCATTTATCAACGTACGATCTGACATACAGTTGCATGGCCCAGTCTATAACTGTAGGATAGAGTTTTAAAAGAATCTCCTGTCGCCAAATACCTGAAAGAAGAAATATGTTTAGCCCAATCAAAGTTTGTAAATTAATGTGAAATTAGTGTATTTTATTTTGTTTATTTATTGTTATGCTTATTGTTACAGATGTCTCATGCAAAAGACGTTGGGTAAATATTGGAGGTCAGTTCAAGAATTATTTAAACAGACGAAAGACCAAAATTGGACAAGTGGCTGGCTCGAATGTAAAGAAATATAAAAATACGAGGAGGTTTTGCAATTTTTTTAAGCCTCATATTCATTTACGAGCCACCATTTCTAGTATAGAGCAACCTTCCGAGAATGACTCGGATGTGGTGAATTCTCAGGTTATGGCAACTGCTGACGATGAGACGCGTGAAGAAATCAGTGCGAGTAACAGGAATGCTGATATCCACCATCCCGAAAACCCACGAAAGTAGAGGAAGATCGTGCTACCTGAGACGGCTTCAACTGCTTTGATGAAATATATAATTGAAAACAAAAACGATTGTAAACATCCCATTGATACATTCCTGGAAGATTTAGCCCCTACTCTGAAACACCTTCCACCTTGCTATCAACACCTGGTAAAAGGAAAAATATTTTCAGTTGTGCAAGAATTAGAAGGTCAAGCACTTGCGGCTCACCTGCTACAGCACACTCCAGTCGTGACTCTTGGGACGACCCGTCACAACTTTACTACGCACTCCGCAGCCGATGGACAGATACATCGTCCCCAGCTATGGAAATTGCTGACGTTAATATTACTGGTTTAACACCCCAGCAACCTTCTACACTCTCTTCATACTATGGGAACTCTCATACACATCCCAATTAGATGACTTGTATTTTGACAATGTTGTGTGTGATGATTCAGTTTGCCTTGTAACTTCTTCAATATTAACATGAATGTTTTCTTAGAATTACTTTTTTATTAAAATTTTTTCTTCATTAATATAATATATTATTTTTCAACTTACCTTACGCATATTGCCAGTCTTTCCTTAGGTGACACAGGCTTTTGAAATCTCGTTCGTTGTTTTATAAGTAATGGGCTCACTTTCTCGAGTAAAGCAAAAAAAACCCCATTCCCTGTTCATTCGAAAATATCCGTAAAATTTCACTTCGTCGTCCTTCAGTTCTTTGTAAAGAGTGAGAAATTATCCTTCGATTTCTGTCTTAGACCATGCTGGGTGTACAGCCCACCTTCTTTCTGTCTTAAACCATGCTGGGTGTACAGCCCACCTTCTCCTTTCTGTCTTAAACCATGCTGGGTGTACAGCCCACCTTCTCCTTTCTGTCTTAGACCATGCTGGGTGTACAGCCCAACTTCTCCTTTCTGTCTTAAACCATGCTGGGTGTACAGCCCACCTTCTCCTTTCTGTCTTAGACCATGCTGGGTGTACAGCTCACCTTCTCCTTTCTGTCTTAGACCATGCTGGGTGTACAGCCCACCTTCTCCTTTTTCTTTCTGCACCTTCTTCTTCGTCTAGAGCTACAGCGATTGCTGCTAATTCAAGTAATGTTAAATTCGTCATCACTTCATTAATTAACGTAACAATTTAGCACATAACGTTTTCACAACGAATACAACTGCACGACTGTGCAGTACACGTCCTGCCCGCCTGCAGCTGGCCCGTTATTAGCATAAATACAAAAGCCGTGACGGGCTCGGTGTCACTTCGCTCCGTATCGCACACGTCACGTTCTAACACAAATTTAGCCAAAATTTCAGAACTAGGGTTTATTTGGGGGGGGGGGGGGGGGAAAGTCAGTACTTATGTTTGGCTGTTTGTCCTGTCATAAAACTGTCAAATTTTTTGTTCCCGCCATTTCCGACATCACGTAGTTGTTTTAGTCTCTTAGAAGAGTTTGGTATTAATTGTTTATTTCCTGTGTTCTACCTCAAATATAATTTTGGTCATTACAATAGGCACAATAAGAGAGCCCTTGGAAGACCCAAGCCTGGATGTGAAAATAATATTAAGATGGGTCTTCAGGAAGTGGGATGTTGGGGGCATGGGCTGGATCGAGCTGGCTCAGGATAGTTACAGGTAGCGGGCACTTATGAGTGTCGTAGTGAAGTTTCAGGTTCCATAAAATGTGGGGAATTTCTTGGCTAGCTAAAAACCGGTTAGCTTGTCAAGATGGAATCTGTTCCATGGAGTAAGTGCAATAGGCACAATTTCCGCCAGAAGAATAATGTTTTACAAAATCCATCTCGACGTCAATAACTGGCGTTGTTACAGAATGCAAGGAGTAGTAAGGGCTAGTGGCTGCACCTGAGGGAAGAGAGATTTCAGTGTTACAAACAAATCGCCAGCAAAGAAAGACATGTGTCATTATGGCTTGTTAAACCATTATAGGACTGAATCTATGAAAGAATGTAATATCTGGTACCACGAAATATGCGTTGGTGCGAAAGGGGAAAACATTTCATTCGTGTTGCCCATGATTAGAATTATACCAGCAAGTTGTCGTAATTGAACGTAATGGCGTACATTTTGGATCGTTTTTAAATACATTTTAATGTTTTTTAATAATTGCATTATTAAATATTTTCGTTTGATATTAATTTAACATATTCATCAAAGTATTCAGTATATTGTCACCACTGATTCTTATTCTTGCTCATACAGTGTACAGATTAAGACATACTCTGTCTGAAATGATGGAAAGTTTTCACCCTACCTAATAATATGTTAGTAGTCAGTGCGTACCTCACACAGAACACACACCCTATACAAACACCAACAAGTTCGAGCTATTTAGGGGGAAAAAAATAGCTGTTTCTTATGAGGATAACACAAAATATATAAATGCATCATATGATGAAGCTGTAGCGTTTTTGAGTTGCCAAAGTGGTTGGTACGTAGAGTTACCGCTGAGCATTAAGGGAAGGGATAGCAAGCGCGGTGTGGCTGTTCAGTGATAGCCGAGACGCGATGCCGTGCGGCTGGCGAGTGGACTGTGGTAAGGATATACATCGCTTGTAGTTTGTATTCATGGGTTTCGAGGATTGAGCCTAACCGTAACTCTACTTATACTACTTCATTGTAGACTATGCATATATTTCAGTCATGTTCTTCGTTGTTTTGTGTGTTTCATTCTTCTTGGGTTTTTATTTATGAAATACAGCAGTAGAGATACTGCCCAGCTTCGAAATAACATTTTGTGTGCTATTTGCATATAGTGCATGAAACCAGAGTGGTGTGTGTGTGGACGGTTTGTGTTTCTCGTATTGAGTGTGCGAAACTGCGGAACTAATTTAGATGGAATTCGACATTGGCGTGCTACACGTAACATTTGCAGTTTAATTTTATTGTGGTCCGTACGTGCTCGTTATACGTAATTCTTACTTCAGGATGGCGTGGTGCCGCGATTTAACTATGTCTGCCCATCGAAATACAAAAACATGGCACGTTTGAAATGGAATTGGGACTACATCGAAAAATATTTTACATGCGCTTAAATATGATTAGTTGTGAGAGTTCTGCTGTAGGTAATGCATGAGTTTGAGTGTGACGCTCTGTAGCATCGTAAGTGGATAGGTTACCAACTTTTCTAAGGAACTTGCTGCCTCCATCTTCCCAGTAGATGGAAGATGGAGGCTGCAGGTTATTCCAAAACGTTAGTAACTTCTCAAACTACAATTCAGAAGATCATAATTCTGATACAGTCGAGAGGGTGGAAATATCTCGAATTTTTATATTATTTTTGGGGGGCACCATTGTTGAATATGCAGTTTAAATACTTCGCGGGCCGTAGCTTCTGATATCACTTTATTTCCTTCGGAACCTTACACACTTCCAATAAAACAGATAAACTGTTGTATGTACTCACAAAGATAACTTGTTTGCTTTCCAAGATAGCTTCAAAACCGACACATTTTCTTGTGCCGTGAAGCATGATGGGAATTGCTACGTAACATGCTCCCATGGTTTCATTGTTTGCTCGTCAGCTTTTGTTTTCGTGGCGGCCTTCAGTGTAGCCACATCGCGGCCTCTGCTGTTTCATCTACATGCGTAGAATTTTTGTGGCAGTGATTCAGAATTCATGACGTACTGTTTCGCTTTTTCTTTTGTTCAGTAAACGACGCGAAAACTCGCGACCTTTCAGTTGTGTTTCGTGTTTTCAGTCCTGTGTCTGGTAGCAGATCACCGCGATTGGACAAGATCTTGAGCCAGTACAGTGAAAAGGCAACTAACTGGACGATTCAGAGTTCGATTCGCGAGAAGGACAAGAGAATTTTCTCTTCTTCTAAACGTCAAGACTGGCTTTGGGGGCTCACCCGATCCTATATACATTGGTTAACGTGGAGTTGTCGCGGAGTGAGGCTGACCGCACAGTTACTACGTACATATCATGTGTTCAAGAATGAGTGGAATTGTAATTTCCTCACCCTGTGCGGTTTCGTGGTTTGCACAGGGCAAGTAACATCGTAGTACGTCCTGATGTTATCCAGTCACTTGTTCTCTTTCGTTATGCTTTTTAAGGACCATTTTTCAAGTTATTTCACTTGTAATACACGGTATGATTTTTGCGCGAGAATAGAAGACCATGTCGTTCATGCAAATACTGTCCGTACAACAGGTGATATAACTGCTTTTTGTAACTGTTACTAATGTTAAGACTTCACCGGTTCGAGCCGGGGACAGTGGATTTTAAGACTTCATTCTTGTTACAACTTCATCGTCTCATTTTGCTATGTAAGAGTTCGGTTCTTGCGTCACAGAATACGTACTGTGTCTCTCTTACAAAGGCCCGACCGATTAATGCTGTTGAGGGAAATAATCGCTGTTTTCATACGAAACATAAATGCACTGTGTGGGCAAAACGGAGAGTTTCTTAATGTCAAAGACGGTAGTATGTAGAGTTACCGCCGTGCTTCAGGAGCTTAAAGCAGCCAGTGATTATGGTGGAGAAAGAAGAAGATGCCAGCAGGCCAGGGTAAAAGGGGGAGGGGGTGTACTTCCTCCATGAAAAAACATCTCTGTGTTACACATGGCTGATAGCACTTGTGTGCGTTACACTTTCAAGAAACTCTTAAACGATGAACTTACTCTCCGCCCCTTTGTGTTTCACCGTTCAGTGCGCTGGTCCACAATTCTTCCATGTGTTGTGCGACTGGCTGGTGCGGCTGCGACGCGTATTTCTGGTTGTCACGTCACGAGATAATCATGGTACTAAACAGCGCAATTGTGAGCCCACCTGTGCCGACATTACTTTGTCCCAACGATCTCCCTGATGCCGTTAAATCCAAAATAATATGAAAGGCTTACCGTATCTCTCCATAAAAAGAAAACTTTCACTGTCCACGCCATGAAGGCATGTAGGGAGTAGAGGTATAGCTCCCCTCATTCTTGTGAACATCGCACCCCGGCCGCTTTACCCCTAGGGGAAAGTCCCATGCGCCTGTGTATTGGGAGGCAGGGTGGGACTCCTTCCCGGTCTTTGCGGCTTGGAGACGAGGAAATTTGTTGCCCTGCAGGCCAAGTTCATAGCCTAATCCAGTTCTGCACAGCATGGAAATCTCCCAAGAAAAGAGCTTCGGGCCGCAGTGGTAAAATCCATTGTCGACGGCAAAATTTTGTTTTCAACTTTCAAACAATTATAATTACTTTATATAAGTCCCCCCCCCCCCCCCCCCC
>Ga0123354_10018165_pt1 | contig 11024 bp, 6 predicted proteins | sample TergutLab28metaG_2_FD_97872 | JGI IMG/M metagenome (GOLD analysis project Ga0123354, IMG submission 97872) | Labiotermes labralis P4 segment gut microbial communities from Petit-Saut dam, French Guiana - Lab288 P4 | ecosystem: Host-associated > Arthropoda: Insects > Digestive system > Gut ... | reverse complement strand
CTCCAGGTTTAGAAAACAGAGATTAACGGCTGTGGGGACCCGTTGCGCTGACCACGTGACACCCCTCTATCCGCAAAAGTTGGCACTAACTTCGCCGACCGGCGGCGGCCGCTCTGTCGATATTGTTCGCGTGCGGACTAAGGCCACGGAGTTTAGTTTAGTGTATCTAGTTGGTTTTATTAAAAAAAATTATCACGATGCACGGTCACGTGAAAGTCAAAAAAAGGAAATAAATGTTTTTGTTTTGAGGTCAGTACAGAACACGCCAATGCACTGTGGTCATTACGTAGACATTTTGTTAAGTGTTAAAGCCACTTGTGCATAAAGTAACCAGTCGGCTTTAGAAGTTCAAGTGATGTCAGTAGCCCAGAAGGTTTAAACAAAAGACAAAATAAATTAGAACAATTTATAGAGCAACTGCTATACTCCTTTTCCTTTCAAGGATTTTATACCCAAAACAGGATGGCAAAACTGCATACAGAAGATACATACTTAGGCTGGCAGCATGTGGTGACGTCCAGTGCAAATAGGAGGCATGAAAATTGCATGTAACATTTTTGTGGGGAGATCTGTACGTATAATGATATTTGCTAGATCTGAGTTTAAATGGGAGCATAATATTAAAAACTAAACTGGCTGCCGAATGCGGCTGGTCATTAAAACAGCAATATGTTTCGGCTCTTCCTATACATCCATCTTCAGGTTGAGCTCTAAAAATTGTTTTATGCAATTAGCAATGTTTTTAGAGTAGGATAGCTCGTATTACATTTTATTAATATATATTATGAATTTAAAATAAGTTTAATTTCAAATGTAAAATAAAATAGGTTAAAAGCTTACAAGTTATACAGGTGCAGGTTCATCATAGTTTCATCCAGCGACCCGACAGTGAAATATTACTACATTTCCGCACAAAAGTTACAGATTCAACATAATTACATCCAGTGACCCAATATCACTACTTCTCCCAACAGAAGATGCGCCATTTACACTGATGTAGAGAATACCCCACGATATTACATCAAAAAAATCCTAATAGAGTGGTTCTTCATTAATTTCACAACTTACGATTCTAAAAACTATTACTATCCCTACATTTTAAATTATATTACTTGTAACTTTTAACCACATTACCTATGTTATTTTACACTTGAAATTACATTTATTTTTAATTCATAATATATATATTTATAACAAGTAAACGAGATCTCGTACTCTAAAAAGCATTGCTAATTGTATATAACACTTTTTCGGGCTCAGCCTGAAGATGGCTCTGTAAGAGGAGCCGAAACATGTTGCTGTTAAAATGATTTATCTTTTAATTGTAATTACTTAATAAAAGGTTGTGTTAGTCCGTGCAATTATATGTATTGTATTGATTATTGAGCAAGACGGAGATGTCTCACCTGAAAAGCCACATCTTCTAGTTACAAGGTCTCACCTGTAGAGAGACGTGGTTCGCTTTAAATTGATTCAGATTTTAAAAGGGTTCCATGCTCTTGAAAATTTGGAATCCGCTTGTCTCAGGTAAAATGCGTTGTTTTACGAAATGTCTCTGAGATGTGCATTTGTTCTGAGGTACTGAGTCCTGTGGAATTTTGCCTCTTGCAGTCCTTGGGATGATATTGGTGTCAGATAAGCCTGTAAGGACAGTGTTCAAACATGGAAATGCACTTAGTTCTCAAAAAGGAAAGACTTTGAACGCTGGAGGTCAGCATCCTCTCTAAAGTTACTGAAGTCACCGAGAGATAGCGTCGGGCATTCTTATCTTGTGCTAAGAGAGGAGATTTGTTGAACCCTGCGAAGAATAAAAATAACCTGATTGATACTAGTCTATTTAAATGTCCAGCACGTACCGCGCAGTAAACACACTCCCACTGCGATATGAAAGCCAATAATTTAATGCTGTGTGGGGAAGTAAATGTGTGTTTTTCTCAGGAGAATAAAATGAGCAGATGTGTTCTCTTTGGGCGGAACGTAGGCTTTGGGGCGAAATGGTGGCGCATATAACCACCCGACATTAAAGGGTTAATATCTGCCCCTGAAGTGACAACGAGACGATATAATGAACACGTAGAATGTAAAGTTTACGTTACGCCAGTGCACGCCATGAGGATGTATGTAGGGGAGTAGGGGTATAGCTCTACTTATTCGTAACCTTGATACTGAATGGAGTTGAGCGGTAAGCTTCAGGCCCTGGCCGATTTGTCTGAGGGAAAGATATTCCATAACCGTTGAATAGGAGGCTGGTGGGGCCCCAGGACCAGACCAGACGTTTAGAAGAAGGGAAATATCTGTCGACCCTGCTGAGATTCGAAAACCCAGATCCTTGAGTCCGTAGAATTTAACTATACCAACTGAGATACCCCGGTTCTGACACCCTATTAGTGACTTAATGTCTGTGCAATTTTAAACACACTGTTACATCATTTAATATCAAAACCCTGCGCGAAACCGAAATTTGTGTACCTTACGCAACAATGGCCCCAGTTATCGCAAAGCTTATGGCGCTCATTCTGACGAGTTTTAAATGTTATATTGTTCGGTGATGACAGGTGTTGGCGAGCATCGTTAGTCATGTGTTGACCATGTATTGGACATATCGAGCACGCCCCACGTTACAAGCAGCTCTGTTTACTCCCCCACTGGTGCCCGGGGCATACACTATCTTGCACATATCCTAACACTTCTAGGACATGGCGTATAGAGAGCCGCATATGTTGGAGCAAGAGTGGTGTAACTCCACACTTCAGAAAATGTGGAAAATTTCTGGAATTTGCATTATTATGTGAAGTTGGTTTTCTTCATTAATGTAGAATTTCCGAAAGTCGTTTCTTATTGATCAATTTTGAGAAATTCTGCGGTAATCGAGAATACTTATGGGACCTTAATAACACTAGGTAAAACTACGAAAGTTTTTACAATATAATTGCAATGCAATTTTGCTATAAAAACGGGAACGCCTGCCATATAATGCAATGGGCACCACATCGGGAGACGCTGGTAGTGTGCACTTACGGAAAACAATGTATAAAAAAATCTATATTTAAAATTTTGACGTTTTGCTGACCGTGCATCTCAGTATATTTATCTCAGTAATTAACCAACTTGATGCACAAAATTTCTGTTTTACAGTAGGTTTATTTCATGCCTCTATGTGTTTCGAGCACATGTGCTCATCATCAGGAGGTCAAAATTGCATTACACGGCCCCTGGTATCATCACACCTATAGAAATTTTGTGCATCAAGTTGGTTAATTACTGAGATGAACTATACTTAAAAGTTTTCCATATGACATAATTTATATTACCTCTACTTTTATAAAATACTTGTACTTTGTATTTTAGGCGCGTTCGTAAAATTGTAAAAAGCGACTATTAGCTTCGTCATGTCTGTCTCTCCGTCCCCTCGGCTCCAACTGGAAGGATTTTTATGAAATTTGATATTTGAGGATTTATTCCGAAAATCTGCCAAGAAAATTCAAGTGTCATTAAAATCTGACAAGAATGACGGGTACTTTCGGTGAAGACAAATGTATATTGTTGATCATATCTCGCTCATTTCTTCCTAGAATAAGAAATGTTTTGGACAAACTTTGTAGCGAAAATCAAAACACACATTTTATGTTCAGTGATTTTTTTTTTTCGAAAAATTGTGCCGTTTGTGAGATAATGTGGAAAAATATTGTAGAGTGGGCAGGCCACAGATGACAACATGGCACATGCGCATTGCATGCTGGATACCTAAGGCTACAAATATACGCATTCAGGCCGTGTGATAATCATTGCTTTTCCACTGAAACAATGGTTGCACGAACGCGCCACAGTCTTACGTTATACGTAAACTGCCTGTTGTCTTGTTTAAATTTTACAAACGGTTGTACATTTTTAAAAAATATCCGTAGGCGTCTTGTAATCAGATAATACTGTCATTAAATTTAAATTTATATATTCCTTTATCATGTTTTATAAAGCTTTTGTATATTTTCGTGTGCCTGTGTAACGGCCTGATGACCGCCCACATTCCGTGCCGAAACTTGTTGCCACTTAAAATACGAGTATAAAATAGCCTGTTTTGTGTGACTGAAAATATTTATATATATATATATATATATATATATTTATGATAAGTTACGTTTTTTGTGTAATTAAAATATGCAGATGATTTATTCCTTTTTTGTAAAAAACCCGTAATTACTAGAGCTTTAATAAATAGGTTAAATTTTTATACAGGGTGTTGTTTAATAACTGTGTTAATTGCTACAATGCATGATGTCGGTGATAGATAAATGACTGACAACTGAGCATTCTTGGAGTGACTGTGTATGACAAACCAACCCAGCTGCCACTTTCTGCAACATAAATCACACACGGACGGTCTGGGCCTCCGCGGTGAGAGGCGGATAACTAGCCGTCCGATCCCCGATGTTCTTCTTAAGCGTCAATTAATTTTCATGCAGAACTTCCAATGTCTGAAGGAAGAAAACCTGTATGAGGTTGCAATAACTGAGGTGAAGTTGTTCGAGAAAAGCTGTCTCACATTTTTTCTATCCATCAGCCATCACTTTCACGGTCGGTTATGTCGGTTCCCTCATTATTAATCTGGTCTAGTAAAAACTCTTGATGGCACCAGACTACAAACACTGCTACCTGGTGTCGGAGCGAGGCAACTCCAGGGTTTTGTCCTTCTTGCACAAAAGAATTCACACTGGACGATCTTTGTGTTACATATTCTATCGCCTGCGGTGTATTTGGTGATTTATTTGTGGCTTTCTTAACGATGCTGTCAGTAGCTCGGAATATATAGCCTAGAATTACAGGATGATTAATGTAGAATTTTTGGAAGGGATGTGGAAGGAAGAGGTTATGGCTTAATTTATAACAGTGTGCCGGCATTTTCCTGGAGGGACTGAGAAAAAATACGAAACATTTCGGTTAAGATAGACGGTTTGCTGATTGAGATTTGAACCCAGGACCTCCCGATTAGGGTGTGCTGTGGTATGGTATAGTCACTGGGCTACGGGCTGGAAGATCCGGATTTGGAATCCTTGGCAGGGTAAGGTATAGCTTTTCCAAAACATTTAGGTCAGCTGTGGGACCCACCCAGCCTCCTATTCAATGCGTACCGGATTCTTTCCCGGGTTGAGGGTGGACAGGGCGTGAACTTAAGCACTCACCTTCATCTAGTACCGAATATTAGTATGAGTGGAACTTCATCTCCACTCCCCATATATACCTTCATGTTGTGGAGAGGGGCAACTTTTCCTTTTACTGATGATGCAGATAGGGGTCAGTCTGTCATCGCAGAGGAACTGGTTCAATACCAGATCAGTATGTGTGGGATTTGTGGTGCACAAATTGTCTCTGGCACTGCCTTGTCCCCATTGTTTCTGTTTCTCCTCTTTTAGTATCATTGCAGCAATGCTCCATCTCGAGTTTTTCTGCCAGTATGTAAAGTGATCAAGAGACAGTAGCACTACACGCGAAACTAACCCCTCCCCCCCCCACTCTTAGTCATACCTACCAAACACGAAACACTTGCCAACCATTTGAGCGCTATGTTCTGTTGACGACGTTATTGGGAGTTATGACGCTTTTGCACCAAATGACGCATATTAATTTCGCTATGCGAAGTTATGCAATCCAGCATAGAAATTGCAGACCTTAAACGCAGGACGCGCAAAATAACCGCCACAGAATTTGTGATGTGTGAGAAGATGCTATGGGAGATTTGCCTTAAAATTGGAGTCTATATTTTATTGTGTGATGTCATGATATTCCTTTTATCACTGAGGTATGGCGTGTCTTCAGGTTGCAGATCATGAGATCTCTTTATGATATGGAAGGTAGCTGCGGACAGTCAACATGGGGTGGTCCTCCAGCTCGAAGGACACGTGGGAGGACTGCGAACACCGAACACGTGAAGAAAAAATCACAAAAAAGGAGAAATTCTATAACAAAACATAGAAATAGAATTATGTGTTTTTGTAACGTGTGTGCATGGGAAAGAAGATACATTTATACTGAAATTTGTGTGGAAAAGCTTAGGGATGGAGACCGCTTTGAGGATTTAGTGGTAGATGGAACGAGACAGGCAATATGCGTATAAGAACAAAATGGAGGTGCGTTCGCGTAACCATTGTTGCCGTGGGAAAGCAATAGGTATTACATACTCTGCGTGTGTATCTGTCTGTAGGTTTAGTTATGCAACATGCAAAGAGCGCGCCATAATATATTGCCGTCTGTGGTGTGTCCGACTCTATCATGTTTCTCCACGTTAATATAAACGGCACGATTTTCGGGGGAAAAAAGTTATGCAACATAAAACATATTATGATTTTCTCTACAACTTTAGTCTGAAACATTTTTAATTCTAAGAAGAATGAAGAGAGATATCAGAAATGTACATGGGTAAAGGTGAAAGTAAAGGTACAGTGATCCCGTTACAGGCCCGGTGTGGCCCAGACGGTGGGTAGAGGTATAGCTCTACTCTTCCATGACCGCGGTACTAGAAGGGGGTGAGTGGTCAGCAGCACGCCCCAAATGTACGTAGGGCTTCATGTAAAGTACTCGTTATCCTTGTCGGAATTTAATGAAAATTGAATTTTCGTGACATATTTCGAAAAAAGGCCAAACGTCAGATTTCATGAATTTTTTTTTTTTTTTGGTGGGAGTCGATTTGTTCCATACGGATAGGCAGACAAACGACGAAACTTTTCACAATTTTGCTAGTTTGGCAAAAAAAAAAAACCGAACTTACAAGGACTATTTTAGAAATTCGTCTTCATGGCAGAGTGAGAAATGTGGACCAACATAGCGTTCTCAGCCCGAATGATGTTACAAGCATGTAAGTGCCGTCCCGCTGCAATATACGCCACTCTCGTCCTCGTCTTTTGGCGGTTCTTTACGTTCATGCTCGCTCTTACTGCAGATTCGTGGCCGAAGGGGTAACCGTCATTAACCTTCTTCATATTCGCTGTGAAATTTCAACCGCTGTTCTGGCCATGTGCTGTCATTATCAATAGCATATACACTGTTCAACCAACATAAAGACGTTCCTCGGGCAGAGATGGAGAAGGCAGGTTGGTACAAACGAATTCCGTGATGATCAAGTAAGGTACCTTGTACAGATAGCGCTTTTCATTATCACTGGTTTCGAACATAAATAATATATTACTTCCGGTCTCTTTCTCTGTCTTAGTGTTGTGTATATTTGCCAAAGGTAATAGAAATATTTAGTAGGCCGGGTAGCTCAGTCGATATAGCGACTGACTACAGGCTGGACGTCCGGGATCGAATCCCAGTGGGGACGAGATTTTCCCCCCGTCCAGACCGGCCCTGGGGCCCACCCAGTCTCCTGTACAATGGGTACCGGGTCTTTCCCGGGAGTAAAGTGCAGCCGGGGCGTACTGCTGACCACTCACCCCCTTCTAGTGCCGCGGCCATGGAAGAGTAGAGCTATACTTCTACCCACCCTCTGGGCCACACCGGGCCTGTAATGGGGTCACTTTACCTTACCTTTTAATAGAAATATTTAAGGTGCCAAAGAACGTGAAAGAGAACACCGTGCCTGTCTGCCTTACAGTGACCGTCGGGTACAATTAGGAAGTCTGAAATATCTGACTGGTGTAAGAAACAGAAATGGCAGGCCTTCTTTTGACTGACGCCAGGATTTTCCACAGACATCAAGTGTATAGGGCGACAGATATTTTTTGAATTCGCCGCGGAATGTAACTAGCCATAGTCATGGGTAATTGTATTGTAAGAAGGGATTAAACAGAAGAAAGGTCTGAAAGCATGTGTAAGGAGCGCAGTCTATATGGCAGAATATTTTGTATGCAGGGAAATACGATAATGAGGCACCGCAAAATGTATACAGTATGCTCTTCACCTAACATTGGTATATCTATTGAATCAAGAGGAGTACAGATTGTACTGTGAGGCGGACCGGCTTTTCACCGCAGAGGCCAGGGTTCGATCACAGGAAACTCCATTTGAAAATTTGTCTTTTCTTTGCATCGATATTATAATTAATATAAAGGTAGATATTCTCTACACAGGCCTGAGGGTTCCAGGAGGTTCAGGATACCAGAGTTTCTATAGAGTCGGAACATGAAGGGGAATCGAACCCGCGACCTTCCGGCTTTTATCGCAGTGCTTTACCGAACTGCGCCACCTCGTGTTGTAATTAGCATAACACCAACAAATGTTCGTGCAATGTGTAAAATGTATTGCAAATTATATGTATGAGGGGTGCTGATAAGTCCTTTGCCCGACCAGGAAGGAAAAAAGCTACAGCGGCCAAACTCGGGATTTTATTCAACATACTCCCCACGAAGCTCAGTACACTTCTTGGACCGTTGCTTTAACTTTTGCAAGTCACTAAAAAAAAAATCAGAAAGTTGTCCTTCCAACCAGGTCTCTCCGGCAGCAATGACCTCCGCGTCGGACGAAAATGACGACCTTTCAACTGGTTTTTCGGTCCAGGGAACTGGTGGTAGTCCGACGAGGCCAGATCCGGAGAATAGGGTGGGTGATCAAGACATTGGAAGACCAAAGAGGCCAGTTTCTTCTGGGTTGCAAGTGCCCTGTGAGCAGGGGCATTTTCGTGCAAGAACGAGACCCCCTTGGTGACCTTCCCACGACCGGCGTTTTTCCTTCAAAATGTCCTTCAACTGCACTAGCAGAGATTAGTAATACTCGGCGTTGATAATTTGGCCCTTTGGAAGATAATCAATGAGTAGGATGCCGTCTTGATACCAAAATCTCGAGGCAAGATCTTCCCAGCGGATTTTTGCACTCGGAAATTTTTGGGGCGGGGTGAGCCGCTATGCCACCACTCCATTGATTGTTGCTTTGTCTCCGGGTCATAGTGATATAACCAGGTTTCGTTCATGGTCACCAATCGCGACAGGAAATCATTTGGATCGCGCTGAAAAAATTCCGAAATTTGCCCAGACGACTGGCACCGTTGACGTTTTTGATCCGCGTTCAGGCATTTCGGGACCCACTTTGCGGAGAGCTTCCGCATGTCCAAATCTTCATGAATGATGAGCCCAACCCGCTCATGTGAGATGCCCAGTTGCTCAGCTATTGATTTAGCCGAAATCTGACGGTATTCCAAGATTAGCTCGTGAATTTGATCAATAAACTCCGGGGTGGTCATTGTTTTGGTCGTCCAGGACGAGGCGCATTAGAGGTGGAAAAATCACCACGTTGAAAGTGGGCCACCCAGTTTTTTTACGGTGGCATACGATGGTGCATGTTCCCCTAATGTTTCTCTCAGAATGGCGTGAATTTCCTTGGGCGTCTTGCCTTGCAGGAAAAAAAAAGGCTTGATGACATCTCGCGTCTCCATGTTGTTGAAATCGCGCACGTCGCCTGACATGCTTCCTTTCAGTCTATGTAACAAGAAAAGACTTGCAATTCGGCACATGAACAGACCCTTCTTTCCAAAGACACTATCGATTCCTTCCCACGACATCGGGAATTAGGTAGGGCTAAGGACTTATCAGCACCCACTCGTACGTATGTGCTGTCCTGCGGGGTTCGGCAAATAATCGCCAACCTTCGGATAAAGTGTAAAAAGAAACAAAAAATAACTTTTCAACATCGTCCAATGTATACAATGCATTAATATAACAAATAGTGGACACTACAACACGCCAGAGGGACGCTACAGGCCTAGATCCTCTTTGGATCGAAGAGCCTGCATTAGATGTTTGTAGCCTATGCAAGTTGTTAGCTACATAACAAGACAGGCAATATGCGTATAACGTAACGCTGAGGTTCGTTTGTACAACCATTGTTGCAATGGAAAAGCAATGCGTATTACACAACTTGAGTGTGTGCATTTGTAACCTTGGGTATCCAGCATGCAATGCGCATGCGCCATGTTGTCATCTGTGGCCTGCCCACTCTACAATATTTTTCCGCATTATATGACAAACGGCACGATTTTCGAAAAAAAAAAATCACTGAACATAAAATGTTTGTTTGGATTTTCTCTACAAAGTTTGTCTGAAACATTTCTCATTCTTAGAAGAAATGAGCGAGATATGATCACAAGTATAATAAATTGGTCTTCACCTAAAGTACCCTTTATTCTCGCCCGATTTTAATGGAACTTGAATTTTCACAACAGATTTTCGGGAAGTCCTCAAATATCAAATTTCATGAAAATCCATACAGTGGGAGGCGAGTTTTTCCTCGCGGACAGACGACAGACATAACGAAGCTAATAGTCGCTTTTCGCTCTTTTTCGAAAGCGCCTAATAAAAAAGACAGGCAGCTTAATTAAAATTTAACCTTGAATCGCGTTCGTCCAGCCGTTGTTGCAATACTGTGAATGTGTGTTTGTAGTCATAGGTATCCAGCATGCAATTCGCATGCGCCATATTGTCAACTGTCACCTCTCCGGAGTGTGCTACACATATCACATTACCTCATACAACGAACGACTTTCGAAAGAAAGAAAGAAAGAAGGCTATTGAACACAAAATGTGTTTTGGGTTTCTCTACATCCTTTTGTTTGAAACATTTCTCATTCTAAGAAGAATTGAGCAAGATATGATTAAAAGGGTGCGTCGCTTTTACTGTAAAGTACCCGTAATTCTTGTCAAATTTTAATTGAAATTGAATTTTCTCTGCGGTTTTTCGCAAAATACTCAAAAATACAAATTATCATGAAAATCGACCAGTGGGAGCCGAGTTGTTTCGTGCGGACAGACGGACAGACATGACGAAGCCAACAGTAACTTTACGCCATTTGCGAATTCGGCTAAAAATATTATGTTAAAGATTTACTTCTTTACTTCACTAACGTGTGGGCCCGAAGTTCAACATTCCACACATTTTTAGAAAACTTTCCTATGTAGAGCGTTTAAACACTCCACTTGACTTTTGAATAATGATTGACCAACTAGATGACACTTGCTTTATTATATATTGCTCAACATGTTTCAGGCGTTAATACGTCCATCTTCAGGAGCTAGCGAGTACTTGTTGTGTTGTGTAGGCTGACT
>Ga0123354_10018164_pt1 | contig 11025 bp, 4 predicted proteins | sample TergutLab28metaG_2_FD_97872 | JGI IMG/M metagenome (GOLD analysis project Ga0123354, IMG submission 97872) | Labiotermes labralis P4 segment gut microbial communities from Petit-Saut dam, French Guiana - Lab288 P4 | ecosystem: Host-associated > Arthropoda: Insects > Digestive system > Gut ... | reverse complement strand
GCTGTCAGCAAACCTGTATGACATATACCATTGCTGTGTGTACAGTGAAAAACTCCTGATGATGGACAGAGGAACTGTCCCAAACATGTAGAGTTTTATTCCAAAAATAAATTTGAGAAATTAGAGCATAAGTTTGGTTTTATTATAAGAATTTATCACGATGCACGACCACCTGAACATCAAATTTTGACAGAGAGTTTGTGAATGTTGGCGACTCAAATTCAAGTTTTTCTTCATGTGCTCTTGCATTGATGACCATGACACACCAACCCCCATCAATTGTTTCTCCCATATATACTACACCTGAAATAAGAGGGCTCATGAAAGATGTGTGGTTGGAGCACAGTGAAGCAATTGCATATTTTGGCTTCAGTGTGCATGATATTTTAAACAAACATTCTCTGAGCTCCTGGACTTGCCATCGTTGTTCACCAACACATCACATGCCATTACTGTAGCTGCCATGCAGTTGCGATCTTTCCACACTGGACAATCCTATGTCTGATATTATCAATGGATAAGTGGCTGGTGCTGTCAGTAACACAGTGACAAATTACATGGAGCTGTGGGACATGCAGTCACCACCATTATGCCACAAATACTTCAGTACATTCCATACAGAATTTGGCAGCATGTCAAGCTCTATTGGGAACATGAGAGTACAGATAGAGATCCACTTGATGTATGGCGTGGCTCTCACCATATGGTTAAGTTAAGTAGGGGTATGGTGACTCTTTGACCATTCTGTATGGTATCAAAGTTCCATTACTAATCTAGGCCTATATCATTTATTAGCAACAAAACTGAATCAAGCTGAACAGAGTTACAATGGATACAAATACACGCAAGTGCATGGGCATGAGTGCAGTTGCTAGCATCTTGCAAACAGGCAAACCCACAGTGCCAGTACTCTCATGTTAAGAGTGTAAGGTAGTGCTTTTCACTGATGTTCAAAAGTTTACCAACTGCCCTTATTGTACTGTTCCATATTCCCCTTTGAAACACAGTTCCTTTGTCAATGGTTTCATGACAAAACAAGCAGGTTACATATACATAATAATATGTTTGGTCTAATTGTATGACTTACAAGGGTACTTTACATTTTGCCACTGTAAAAAAAAGCACCATTTATACACATTCAAGACCACAAATAAACTTGTGCCATGACAGTAGAATTCATTTAGAAGTGCAGTGTCAAACCTACATCCAATGATTGAAAAATAACACATTTATATTGCTCCCTATTATGTCAGAGTGCAAAACATGAAAAATGAATTCATGATATTTATGAGAAAGTTTTCAGGACTGATTGGTCTTACATTAGTATACTTGATAGAGTACTTTACTTTGTTACCAACAATTAGAAGAAAAATAATTTGAAATATTTAACGTCACTTAAATTAATTTGCTGCAACTCCTAATGCATGATTGTCACAAATACTGAATTAAGCACCACACAATAATGACACATTTGAGTGTGGGGATACAGCTCTATCACTCTAACCAGACAGGAGTAAGCATTTCATGCCCTGGTTCCCTTAACCTTTTATTCACTGAATAGGAGACTGGGTGAGTTGCTGAACCAGTCTGGATGTGGTGGCAAAGAGAAAAATTCTTGTTCCTCCCAGGAAGAGAAGCCTGGTCATCTGGCCCATAGCTGGGTAGTCTAGGTGGTAAGGTGTGTAGCTTAAAGTACATGAGCAAGCCTAAAAGATTTCAAACAGGGATAGGTACCGAACAGTGACACACAATTATACATTTATCTTATTATCCATAACCCACTGAAGTAAGGTCACATGCATATCATACAGTCCGCAGTATACACTTAAAATATCCCAGGTTTAACATAATTTCTTAATAAAATAGTTATTTATGTCAGTGACACAACTAATTGTATTATACTGTATCATAAAATGTGGTTAGATGTTTTGACCAATTATGCGGTCATCCTCGGGCCACTCATGCACATAAAACCAACATTCTAATTGCAAATTTAATTTTGGATTCGAATGAAAGCTCAGTCTGTTGTAAAATGCATATAGATAAAATTTAAAAATTGTTACAAATAACTTAAAAGATAATAGGCCTTTATGTAGAACTTGTGCTTCCTATTAGTTCCTGTCTTTGTGAACCGTGACGACTGGTTTGTAGGCTTTTGATGACGTGCAGTTGGTCAGCTGGCATGAGGGATATATGTATATTTCGTTCTTATTGTTATGTAGCCACATTTTATTATATACCCTTATTTACTCGAATGCAAGATGAGGGTTCACTTTAAATTCTCGTATGATGAGCTAAACCTGACCATGCCGAGCCAAACCACGGCATGCATCGCCAAAACGTCATGTGAGATCTGTACTCTTGTGGGATATTACACAGCACAGAGGGGTAATTCGACATCGACGTTTCGGGACAACCTATGGGCCCCATATTCAAAGGTCAAGAAATTAAAATGAGAGAATAAAACACGACTGAAGTTAACTGACAGTCTTCTTTTTCTTGGGAATTCGTCAATCGCCTATTTTTGTTTAAGAAGGCTTCATTTCCAAAGCACCTTACGTGGTGTACTCTTAAATTGCACTATTCTCAACCACCATGCACCAACAAGCCAAGCCAAAGCATTAACTGGGGGCGGAGACATGCACTTCACGCAAGTCTCCGCCCCCAGTTAACGCTTTGGCTTGGCTTGGTGGTGCATGGTGGTTGAGAAGTAACAGTAACCTGTTAAGATATGCACCTGGGAATAAATCTAATCCATGGGTAGTAACAGGAAAATAGGTACTGGAATATCAAAAATTAAATACAAAGCTCCAAAATAAAACCTGGACAAATCCACAGATTACAAACCAAAACAGAGCCATGAAATGAGACTGACCAGACCACAGACATAACAAAAAAACCAGAACACATGTATTTAAAATTCTGAACACCAAGAACACCATCTGTGGAGTAAATTGTGAATCTTGGTCGGTTCAAGTAAGTTTATAAACCAAGAAATATAAGTGTATGTAGTCATTGTGGATTATAACAGCATGGTAACAGATCTTGCCAGATGTGATTTTGAAGGGTGTTCAGAAGTGCTGTATCTCCAATGCAATGGATGGGACTAATGATGATAGTTGTGAATGGCAGTAAAGAGGATGGGAATGTTAGGTGTTAGTGTGAGGAAGATGAGGGCACTGACTGTGAAGATGGGTACAGTAACACTGATAGGTAAAGGCAGATAAAAATCTTACAGCCTTTGTGTATTAAGTGCATGCAATAAATAGTAAAATATTTTTCTTAGCAGACATCTTATTTTTGATGGGTTGCCTTAGATTTGGATAAATATATCTTCCCTCGGCAGACGTGTTTCACTTGGGGGGGGGGAGTCATCTTAGATCAGGGTCATCTTGTATTCGGGTAAATACGGTAATATAATACAATCAGTTGTGTCAATGACATATAGCTACTGTATGACTGGTATAAACACAACAGGATGCCTAGATAGAAAAGTAATTATTCATTAAATTGGTGTGGCATACTTCATGAAGCTGAAACGTTGTAAATGGAATTGATTGTACTTAGCCTTGTGAAAATACCAACTGATAACAATACATATGTTGTGGAATAAATAGAATGGGTCCACATGTAATGGACATTTTATGGAACAGGCATAACACATATTTCAATGTGCTTCCCTGCTACTACTGTGAATTTGTAACTATCCTCTGTCTGCAAGCTTTCGATAGTACGAGGTATACTTGGTACTAGTGAAGCTACAATTATGAGTACCTTCCTCTGCATTCATATAAACCACATCCCACGCACCGGACAGGTTAATACAATGATTATCAATATGAAAACTTTGATTGGATGCTGAAAAGAGTAACACTGCATCGTTAGGTCACTTCAGACAAAATATCTTAAATTTATGTACATAGTTGTATAAATGGCTCATTTTCCAGCGCTCAGTAGGCAAATATAACATAACAAGAAAGTAGATTAATATTCTGATGCGATATCTCGTTTTGATTACGACACAACTTCATTTGGAAATTGGTTCATTTACGCTTTGTAACTCAAAGAAAAAAGTTTTAGTAGCTCAAACGCCTGCCTCTTGTAACTAAAAGTTTCCACTTCATCTTCATAAACACAGAATGCTTTTTAAACAAACAAGATCGTTCTTAAGATATTCATATTTTACAAGAAAGACACACAACAGTGATTAACACAGTTTTACCATTAAATGCTTCTGCATTTCTGAGCGAATGTTAGGCATGCTAATGATGGCTATTACAGTGAGCAATGTACATCATGCCCTGCAGTTAGATTCCCTTTTTTTCTAGAAATGCTTCTATGCTAATAATGACAATTTATGACAGTATTAATGTTCCAGTGAATGATACTGTTAAACTTCTCTTCATTGTCTTCCTGTATTCCTCTCATGAAAAAAATATGATAATCATACAGATATTATGCAGCATGATTTTATGCACTTTAAATCCTCTGTATAAAATCTTAATTTCTTGAATTATTTTGATTGCATTTTCACTACAACTGTCATCACTTAGGTAATTTCAGTTTTGAAATAGACTAACAACTGGTTACAAAATGAAAAAACCTTAAATGTTCAGCAAGCCCAAAAATGTGACATGTTAAAAAAATGTACAGGCAATATGAAATTTGAGGTTTCGAAGAAACATGGTACCTGCTTGGAAATTAGAGGTTTTCATGGCAGTGAAAATTAAGATTATGGTCTTCTGGGATGTGATAATGTGTAGACTGGTGGATAGGTACCAGAATTTCAAAGGAACTAGTCTACCAGACAACACGGTGTCACATCGAACAACACCTCAATCTCTCTTCTGGCATATGTCCAGCCAAATGAGACATGAACAGTGTCACTGCACAGAAGAGCAATATAAGTGTTGTTCTTCAATTTTTTTATGAAACACTGAAATGTACTATTTGTTACATACCAAACTGATGCAGTTTTTAGTTCCCACATTTATGTTGGAATCCTCCCCTAAGGTACTTTGACAAATGGTGGATGTTTATGTGATATGGGCAGCTGGAGGTTTGTTAATGACAACATGTGTGCCATAAGCTACTTGTACAGTCACTTGCATCAGGCAGTTGAAAGGGGCAGTGGCCAGATAAACAGTAGTCCCTCATCTTGTCAAACTATATGTTAAACAACCTAATGATGGATGCCATACGGAAATGGGCACGTTTTGTAAAGGAGGGCAAGGCTTTCAGGGGACCATACAGCTGAGAAGTAAGCATGCAAGAAGGGTTGGAAGAAAGCCAAAATGCATGTCATAAGCTTCTTAAAATGTAAGACACATAATAATGGCACTATATATGAGTCAATTAAGAAATACAGATTTACCATGCTTGTAAGTACTAAGCATGTAGGAATAAGCTGTTAACATGGCTACGTTACGCATAGGCGATGGCTAGATCACGGCTTGCTTTCAGCACCAAGTATTCTCAGTTTTATTCCATGGTTTTGATCAATATTCTAAAGCAGCCATGAGCAATACCAATATCATCCAAATAATTTACTTTAAACTACTGAATACATAATCATCTCTGCATGTCCTGTTATAACTAGCTGTCAATACACATCATTTAAAACTGATCTATGAACATAGTCATGTAGTCAGGTAGCAAGACATCTGTGATTTTTAATTAAGTCTCTGCTATAATTTCTAAGCGCTGAAGTGCACGTTAGCTATAACATGTATGTCCACACGTGATACATTATTCTTTGAAGAGACAGATTATGATCACCTATAGTACCTGGAAACTATAATTAACATTTAAGGGTGAAATTTAATTGTAGTAAAATTGGACAACATGACTACTGCATCATCCACTTTTAAACATATTTCAAAAGCAAACATTTATTAAATGCAAGAATCTTTCAGACAAAGGTTGATGAAGGCTTTGTCTTCTGAAATGTGACCCTATGTAGTATGGGCCAGACTGCATTGTACAACATGGCAGAAGATGGTATATTCTTTATAGTCACTGACATGAGAACCCAAAATCTCACAGAGGTTAATGAATACCGTACATTAATATATTTCAACTGCTGTAAGTGGATATTTCATGTTCCTGCAATAATGATGTATATACAAAATATGCTTGGTTTTATCATTCTCTACAAAGTTCAGAGTTGTTCAGATGTAGTTTATGATTTTAACAAACAGTCTGGATGAAATGGATTGAGCCCAGTATATCCTCTATGTAGGTTGTTTATAACCTAACCTAACCTAACCTCTTAACCTAACATGTCATGTGCAATTTGTGCCTCTGAAGTAACAAAATATTGGAATAATATCCACAGTCTAAATTAATAACAAATTATAAGCACAATGGCAAACATGAATGTAGAATTTATTAAGCAGATGTTCCTGTTGCGTGTCTGCTCTCCACAGTAAACATGAACTATGTTGACTGAACTCAGGCAATTCTTGTAAAATGTTTGTGAATCTTTATTTATTTTCTATCTTATGCTCTGTTTGACGTGTCCAAGTGCTACACAAGTAGCAAACGTATGATAAATAAAGAAAATTTAAATTATGAAGCCCATGCAGAAATAATGGATGTCCAAATGTATTAAGTAACTTACAGTGTATATGATATAGATTGTTTCCAGTACAACAGACCAGGAAGCAATGTGTCCAATTTCAAACTCCCATTTTGCAGTTTGCTTGCAAGCACTGACAGGAACCACAAAGAAACAAAACTGCTACCTAGATCTGCTGCAGACAGCAACTGGCTATTACTAGTCAACATAGTGGGCTTAACAACTCTAAAGAAGAACACATTTTACCAACTGCACAAACTGGTATTGTAATACACAGTGGCTGTTTCTAATGTTTTGTGTAAGTGTTTAAAAGTTTAGAAATGGAAGAAATAAATACAGTTGTAGAATATATAAATACTTCACTGACATTAAGTTGACCAGGTCGTAAGTACATTAAAGAAAGGCTAACAATCAGTGTTACAGTAAATATATCTGTGGCAACATGTCACATTTCAGGCCAGCCCCAGCACTGTAATTTTGATACATTACAGGAATACAGAATTGTCTCTCTCATTAAAGTAAACATATATTCACACATACTGGCATAGATCAGTATCAACAAAAAGTATTATGAAATCATGCCACACATAAAGCACTTAAATATATAAGACAAAGATATACAGAGAAGTTATAAGGTCTGTGGTTGACATCGGTTACACAACAAGATAATGAAATTACTCAAAGACTAATCTCATAACATCACACACATGCCTAAACACATTTATTTGTACAACGCATTCACCATAGCAATGCTATGGTGCACTAGATATCACTAACCACTGACTGACCCTGCAGTTTAATTCTAAAATGTTTTATGGTGTACTTTTTTTTTTTTTGTTAAGTTCAGCACTACCCCAGCGCACATTCAGCTTTATACTAAACATTACTACACATGCTATACAAAATGAGAGCTATCTGATTTGCCTTTTTAAACCAATCCTTTTGGATATTAAAGCTCTTTCCGAAGTCTTTCAATTGTGTTTAAAAAGAACTGTTTATTTTTATGCAACAGAGTACAGATCAAGACAGTTGAAGGGGTAATTGTCCAATATGAGTTTCACTGTGCCACAGCCCTCCAGTATGCTTCACTTCCCCTGGTAGTTATGTTCTTCTTGATGTGCCCCATCCTGTCAGAATCAATTTATCCTTCTGTAAGGCACACCAGAAATCCTTGTCTTGCATTTTACCTTATGTAGCAATCCCCAGGCATGTCCTTTCTAAGGCACGCAAGGAGTCCTCAGATATCAACACAGAGCAGTGACTATCTCGAGGGAAGGCACACAAGGAATCTGAGACCAACAACACGATCATGCAGCATGGCACATTGTATGGCTTTGGTCGAGAACAGTCAGGCCTCAAACTATCACAGACAAAATGTTACTGAACTAAATATGTTTGTAACTGTCCCCCTTCCTGTTCTACGATAAAGGTACAGTTTTCACCTAAAACATTATTACAAAATCCTACAGTTCCACTGGCTGATTATTTGAATGCAACATTACACATTGCCTTATCAAAAACAAATAGACCTATTTTCTATTTATTTAAAATGTTGCTCACTAATGTCTTATCTGTTCACACAACATTCTATTGTCCATAATCGTCCAAAACATGTGCCATGTGCCAGTGTACAGGTTATCTAGGTTTATCAGATTCTTTTAGGTTCAGTCCCCAGGACAGTTTCTGCTCTGCGTGTATCATTGTGCCTCGAACTATCCTGCAATGGGGCACAGTATAAGCACGTCTCAGTCATCTGCATCCATTCCAATGAGCTCTCCTTGCAGACGTCCTTTGTGGCGGCAACACAGCGTCAAGCAGAAAATCCTGACTGCCAGGCGGAACTGAGGACTCAGCGACACGAGAATAATCCCTTTCCAGAACGAGTTGAGAATTCCTAGCCAGACGATACTGAAGTGCAGGAACGGTATTTGGAACTTGGTTCCGGTGAAATATTCGTAGAGTTTCACGCCTGCATAAGGCGTCCACGATAACCAGAATGCGACAACAAGCACGAAAGACATGAGATGACTAGGATTTGATAGGTTTTCTGAGAGAGCTGTCGCGTACTCTTTGTCGTGAATAGGAACCCCACTGCGAAGTTTTCGCATCATTGAGAAGATATAGAAATATGTGTACATGATGGTGATGAGGCTTGGGCCGAGCATAAGAATTGCTACTGTTACGGAGTACGCGGCCATATTCCCCCAGTCTAGCATACAGATGTAAGCATCGTGATCAAACTCCGGCTTGTTGACGCCAAGTAACGGGGGACAACACAACATGGCTGCCGAGATCCAAGTAAACGCCATCCAGCATTGACATCGGGTCTTCGTCTGCACTGTTTCATAGCGCAGGGGTTTGCGTATTGCTAGATAGCGGTCGACACTTATCCACATGAACGTAAACACACTGACACTCCACAGTGTGACCTCCACGTAGCCGACCAGACGGCATACAAGGTCACCGTACACCCACTGCTGGACGACAGCCGGGTACACTGACAGCGACACCACCAGCATGCCGCACATGAGATCGGCCACGGCCAGGGACAACAGGTAGATGTTGATCACTTCCGAGGGACCTGAAACAGACAGACAGACACGACATATGGCGGTAAGACTGTCTTTTTTGGTTTAGCGACATGCACGAAGGAACAAGAACCCCGCTTTCTTCGCCACTCACGTCGACGCAATATATATCCTGCCATGTAATTTGTATTTAAGTACTTAAAGTAGGTTTTTACACAGTTATTCGAATACGCGACACGTCTAGGCATTAAATATACAGACAGCCCCCAGAGGGGGCGTGGAAAATATTACGTAAAAAATAAAATACGTTCACATTAAACATTGATAAAAACTGAAAATTCTTACTTAAGATTAAAACAGTGGAATAGTATGGTAAAATGGTATAACTAACCTTTAAATTACAGCACAACATTTTAGTACCTTAGTCTTTAAGTTCTTACATTGATGGATGGAACGAGTTTGAATGGCTATAAGTAACATTTTACCATACTATTTCACTGTTTTAATCTTAAGTAAGAATTTTCGTATTTTATCAAAGTTTAATGTGAACGAAATGCGATCCCATTGAGTAATATTTTTACTGTACCTTAATTGCTGTTCTTAATTGGCCTGAAGATGGCCGGTCACGGCCGAAACATGTAGCCAAATATTACCTAATTGTAATTATTGCATCTTGTTTGATGTGTGTTGTGTATTGACGGTGCATAATATATTATACAAATAATTCGAACTGGTAATAAAGTTACATTAATATATGGTTATTTGATTGACTGATTTAATTGATATGATTGGTCAATCCATTTCCATAATTTCATTTGATACGGACCTCGTCATTTAAATACACACAATCGCTCTATAGCGTATATTGTACATGATGATAAGAGAATGGAACATAGTTTCTTACGGAGACAATTCTCGACTGCTCCCCGTCAAAAATACTGAAACAGTATTATATATATAATAGTAAGACATGTGAAAATGTTAGAAATATATCAGCATGCATACAATAAAATTTAAGTAGGCTGTAGTAATAGTGTGAAGTACAAATTCAGAATGAAATAGAAAGAGTAAGAAACAGTATAACAGGACCAGTTACTGAATTGAATTGAATTTGCACTCTGCCAATCCAAAACAATTTAATAACTTGGATATAGAATAATACAGGAGAAATATTGCATACATAGAGTAGCAGCTGCTAAAATAAAACCGATTGCACTTAGTTTATCATTCTTTATTTAGATTAAAGTATTCTTCTACAGAGTAGAAAGTGTGAACACATAACAATTCTTCACGGATGATTTAAACTATTTTGGGTTATCACTTAAAATTTTTATACTTTGCGGGAATTTTTTCGAAACTATTATACCACTTGACAGACTCCTTTTTGATATAAAAGGTAAAGGTCACCCTTGTACAGGCACTGAGCCTCTGTACAGGCCGTACGGTCCATAGGGGGAGTAGAGGTATAGCTGTACTGTACAGGCACTGAGGCTCTGTATAGGCCGTACGGCCCACAGGGGAGTAGAGGTATAGCTGTACTGTACAGGCACTGAGGCTCTGTATAGGCCGTACGGCCCACAGGGGAGTAGAGGTATAGATCTACTGTACAGGTACTGAGGCTCTGTATAGGCCGTACGGCCCATTAGGGGCAGTAGAGGTATAGCTGTACTGTACAGGCACTGAGGCTCTGTACAGGCTGTACGGCCCATAGGGGGAGTAGAGGTATAGCTCTACTGTACAGGCACTGAGGCTCTGAATAGGCCGTACGGTCCACAGGGGGAGTAGAGGTATAGGTCTACTGTACAGGCACTGAGGCTCTGTACAGGCCGTACGGCCCATAGGGGGAGTAGAGGTATAGTTCTACTGTACAGGCACTGAGGCTCTGTACAGGCCGTACGGCCCACAGGGGGAGTAGAG
>Ga0123354_10018163_pt1 | contig 11025 bp, 10 predicted proteins | sample TergutLab28metaG_2_FD_97872 | JGI IMG/M metagenome (GOLD analysis project Ga0123354, IMG submission 97872) | Labiotermes labralis P4 segment gut microbial communities from Petit-Saut dam, French Guiana - Lab288 P4 | ecosystem: Host-associated > Arthropoda: Insects > Digestive system > Gut ... | reverse complement strand
GCTTGAAGCCTGAGCGGTGGGGATCACCGCTGGTTCAAGAGAAGTTCCAGGAACAAATGCCTGTGACAGGAGACATACATATCGTATAATAATAATAATAATAATAATAATGTATTGTGCTGTGGAACACTTTTGTGGCACTACACATTTTGAGTCTTTTCCCAGTAACTTCTATAAGTACTGATATATGTGGAGAGGACCTATTTTACCTTATGTAATATGCTTGCTGTTTGACACAGTAATGAACTGGTAACGTCACAACTGCTGTCCATGATGACTTGTTGCAGTTGTTATGATACAATTTTGATTATGAATGACATCAAAGCCATGTCAAGACTTGTGGTACTGCTACTAAGCAGCGACATTACGGAACTTGGCCAGCAAGAGGCACCAGTATATCCCCATAAATAATTTACCGAACTTATCGTTTGACTCTTCCCAAATTTTTTTTGTTTTACAGAGCTACTTAAGTGATTAAGATTCTTTGAAATATTAAATAATGATGATAGAAAGATGGAAGCCCTTGATGTGACTGACAGCTGGGTCTGATCTTCTTACAAATAAAAAATTGAAACTCTGTGAATATTTGTGTTTGTAAATTTGTGGTTTATTTATAAAAGATGCTAATGATTATATAACACATTTAGTATTACTTGGTTGTTGAAATTTGTCCATCAGGTGTTGTAAAATTATTAATTCTTATAATAAAACCAACTAGATGCACTAATTTCTCAAATTTATTTTTGGAATAAAACTCTACATATTTTGGACAGCTCCTCTGTCCATCATCAGGAATTTTTCACTGTACACACAGCAATGGTATATGTCATACAGCTTGTGAGCAGGAGCAGGACGTTCCATCCTGATCCTGCTCACAAGCTTAATGACATATACCATTGCTGTGTATACAGTGAAATACTGCTGATGATGGACAGAGGAACTGTCCAAAACATGTAGAGTTTTATTCCAAAAATAAATTTGAGATATTAGTGCATCTAGTTGGTTTTGTTATAAGAATTCATCATGATGCACGGTCACCTGAACGTTAAAAGTTGTAAAATTAATAAGAGCCATTAAAATTACAAGTAAATAATGTGCTACATTTTCAAGACAGGATCAGTCCCTGTCTTCAAGATCAGTCCCTGTCTTCAGGTTAAAGTAATCAGCTATTAAATTGGGTCTGATAAACAAATCTACTGTGCATCAGACAGTCAAGAAAATCCATGGAACAAATAAGCTGGAAAAAGGATTTGCTGCTTCACCTTTTTTTATATGTCACAAAAAAAGTTTTTGTATACTTTCTTTGCCAGTTCATCATTTCTGACAGGACTGCACACTAGTGGCTGTATAATTAAATCTATTCCTGTAATTTTAGGATCATATATTAATATTACTTACTCCATGGTGCAGAGTCCTACTTGAGCAGCTAACTGGTTTGCAGCTAGTCAAGAAATTCCCCGCATTTCACAGAATCCGAAGGTTCATTACCACACTCACAACCGTCTGCCACCTGTCTCTATCCTGGGCCCGCCCAATCCAATCCATATACCCACATCCCACCTCCTGAAGATCCATCCTAATATTATCCACCTATCTACGCCTAGGTCTCCTCAGTGGTCTCTTTCCCTCTGGTTTCCCCACCAAGACCCTATACACCCCCCTCTCCTCACCCATATGCACCACATGCCCAGCCCATCTCATTCTTCTCCATTTTATCACCTGCACAATCATACATTAATATCATTAAAGGAAATTATTTTTATACCTCCTTAACCCTTAGCCGCCAAACGACACATATATATATATATATATGTCGCGCAGTGAGCCCTTTATGTAGCCAAATGGCCACTAAAGTGGCTGGGGGAGTGGGATTTAATTCTGGCGTCAAAGGGTTAATAATGTTCCATAGGTTGTGTTGTTAGTATGTGGTCATTAAGTCCTGGAAATAATTTAATTACTTCTTAAGTCCCTTCCTATATGATTATATCCTAAAGTGAGCCTGAGGTGATGTGGTTTTGCTGAACTTATTTTCAGAACCGCCCTCCTTGGCCTTCACCTCGACCTGACTTAGAGTATGAGTCATTAAGCAGCAATTTCACCAACAGTGTGGAATCCAATTCTTTCACAAAAACCAGTGAGTTTTGTACTGATTCTAAGGTTATGTATAATGCATACTGCTAACTTTCTTCCTTTATTTGGATAATAAACAAAGTGTCAAATTTATCTATATCATTATTCGTTACAGCAATGTAGTAACGAATATATTTCGAGTGAAGTGTAATTTTAGGTGCCAAGTATTTATAAAAAAATTTGCTGTATGTAATGTACAAGGAAATATTAATCTTGTGATTATGAGTTAAATTAGTTGTAGTACAATGCATTACAGTGCATTGCAATAGATTACAATGCATTAGAGTGCATTTCTTGTTGGGATGCGAACAGTAACTTTCACACAGTGCACACAGCTCACAACGCAGCTCCACAAGACCACAGCTAACCACAGCCTACACACCCAGGCAGAACACCACATGCAGTAGGACACGGTCTTATTCTCCTGATGATGGGCATAATGATGCCCGAAACATGTTGAGATAGAAAGTTTGATAATAAACTTCAAATTAGTTGCATCTTGTTGGTTCTCTCTCTTCACCTTATGTTCACGATGCATGGTCACAGGAACCTAATACTTCAAAAGTCTCTTGTTCTTCCTGGAGATCAGTCCCCAGACCATCCAGCCTCTAACCCAGGCACTATAATGAATAAACTACTGCTGCTGCCTGTATAGTGAGAGATTGAGGAGAGGCAACGCATTTTTGCTGTATTGGATTCAGAGTACCTTCTTGTGGTATTTAAAGTATAAATCACTTTCAATCTACTGGTGTTAAAAATTCTGTGTTTTTGTGTTTGAAGCCATGATCCTGAAGTCTCCAACCAGCCAGCGGAGATCACACAGAAATAAGAGGAATGGCGATGAGCAGCAAACTTTACACGAAAGTGGTGACTGTGAGTATCTGGAACTGCAAGATGGTCCGTCTGATGACAGTACTTCAAATGATTATGTCAACTTGCCTGGTGCAGCGTCTCTGAAGGCCTGTACAGTGGAGAATGTGACATATGTGAAATCAGAGGAAGGTTCGTCTCAAACGAAACGTGGTACAGTTGGCACTGTGAGTCCTACCCCTAGTGACAGCTCAGACCTACCTGAGTATGTTAATGTGCAGGTAGCATCTTATGAACCGTCTCTACCGCCTCCTCCTATACCACCCAGAAACAAGTAGGTTAAGAAGGACATAAGCGTCAAATTTTACAGGTACGATACCACAGTCATCATAATTCCAGTATTAACTTGACGTTCATATGACCGTTTATTGTGATACATTCTTATAATAAAACCAACCAGATGCACTAATTTGTAAAATTTATTTTTGGAATGAAACTGTACATATTTTGGACAGTTCCTCTGTCCATCATCAGCAGTTTTTCACTGTACGCACAACAGTGGTATGTGTCATAGAGGTTTGTTGACAGCTTGCGAGCAGGATCAGGATGTTCCATTAATTTTGGTGATGGAGAAGAGGTGAAATTGAATGGTGGAGTTATGATGGACTGAAAGGAGCGTGTTATGAATGTGAATATGAAAAGCTGAGTGCAGCTGTAGTTTTGTGGTTCACACAGCAAAGAGAGAAAGGGGTACTATCAGCTGGACCCTTTCTACATGCAGAAGCATTGATTTTATGAAGCAAAATTTGACTTCATAGTTAGCATGTGTCATGTATGTTGCTGGACTGAGGTAGTTAAGCATCTGTCAAGAAAAATTATCAGCAGTTTGGGAGCCATTTTTGAAACTGAGAAAATAAGTTCATTCTCTTATAAGGAATGAAGATGTCTCACATGAACAACTGTACATCTGTTATGAAACTGGCTTTAACATTATGATATGATATATTTGTTAACTGCAATTGGGTGGCCATCCAGTGGCATTAGAACAGTACACAGAATGACACACAAACAGTACACAGAATGACACAAAACAAACAATACATAGAACAACACCAACATTTTGGAAGAGTGTGGGCCGTGCCCCGTCTTTGCGGGTTTTACCCTGGTATTTGCCTTACAACTGAAGACAAAGCATGGAAAAACCTCAGGGTAGCCAAAGAGTGCCAGCTGGCACGATGAAGATATTAAAGCATATTAATCAAAAACATGAAGAAGAGTCAGCTTCTCACTATAAAAGAAGTGAAGAGTGGATGATGATTCTTGCCTGCTGTAATACGTCAGGTAACAACAAAATAGAATTTGTTTTCATTGAAAAATTTCCCCCCCCCCCCTCATATATATATATGTTGTGCCTGCAGAAGTATAGTTCCAACAGCACTTACAGTTTGGTGCAGTAACCAAAAGAGTTCAGGGATTTACTCACCAACTTTCTGAAGTTGGATTTTTGCGAGGTCAGGATGGAACTGAGTTCCATTCTGACCTCGCTAGCAGACAGTCAGCATAACTAGCATGACAAATACATATTGCTGTGTATATAGTGTTGAGACTCTTGATGATGGACAGTAGATCTGTCGGAAAAATGCAGAGTTCTTTATCAAAATAAATTTGAGAAATAGTGCACCTTGTTGGCTTTTATTATAAGAATATATCATGATACACAGTCCTCTGAATGTCAAAATAAAGTTGAAGTATTATAGATAAATGGACGTGCACCATGGACAGGACAGAACTGTTCTGTATACCTAGACTAGTAATGAATTCCATAAAAGATGTAGATTCAGTGAACTCATGTACTGTGGTGCAGGAATGAACCTGTTCAGCAGGAGGCTATAACCAGCCTGAGAAACAGACGATCATAGATTTATTCCAGGATTGACTAATGAACAAGTGTCAACTCCTCTGTTTCCTCTGAATCAGTTTAAGACCAGACAAGTTTTGAATACTGGTGTTTCTAAAGTCCTTCATTGTGACAGTGAAGCAATAGCCGCTTAAAATCAATCTTTTATGTATATACACACATGAAGGCTGTTTGGAAATGATTTGGACAGGGGCTGATATTTTGGCAGGTAACAAGCTGTAATATCACGTGAACTGAAGAGTGGATACAGAAAGGCATCGTGAAATTCGTAAGGAGTTGGCGGAGATTAAAACACTTTATTATCCAACAGATGCACAAATATATAATTCGTAGATACAATTAGAATTATTATGAAATATGTAAAATATTTAAAATTGCTCCAACATGTTTCGGATCACAAGGGATCCATCATCAGGGAGCTCTATACAGTGCTTGTCTAAATTTACAGTAATGGTTCTATCTCGTCCGTTGATATGGACGTAGTCGGTGTTATGGCAGCATATTTGCCCGTGGTGCATGTGTGTACTGCACAGTCTAGAGAGGCACTGTGTGTGTACTGCACAGTCTAGAGAGGTGCTCTAGAGCCTAGACTCTGCAGTACACACATGCACCATGGGCAAATATGCTGCCATAACACCGACTATGTCCATATCAACGGACACGATAGAAACATTACTGTAATTTTAGACAAGCACTGTATAGAGCTTCCTGATGATGGATCCCTTGTGATCCGAAACATGTTGGAGCAATTTTAAACATTTTACATATTTTATAATAATTCTAATTGTATCTAAGAATTATATATTTGTGCATCTGTTGGATAATAAAGTGTTTAATCATCATTGGTGTGCGGTACAAACATGAAGATAGATGGGAGTGATGTTTAACCCAGAATGGGAGTTTGTTGAGCAAGCTTTTGTTCAGTATCTAGCCTAAAGATAATAAATTGCTGTGGATGAGTTGATTCCAATCATTTCTGATTGCCCCTTGTATGTAGGTATATATGATATGATATGATATTATTTAACTGCAGTTGGGTTTCCACCCAGTGGCAGTGGAAGCCAGAAGTGTGTAGTTTGTGTAGTGACTAGGTCGATGCCTGGATTATCCAGGGTTTGATTCTTGGCACAGGTATGAGATTTTTGTCTTCACCAAAATGTCAATACCAGCCAGTGGGCCTTCCCATCCTCCTATTGATTGGATATTGGAGGGGAGGGGGGGTCTTTCTTTGAGAGTAAGGTAGCTGGGATGTGAAGTTGGCCACTCACCTCCTTCTAGTGCCAATGAAGAATGAATGGAATTGTACCTCCACATCCACCATATGCCTCTTATGATGTAGACAGGCACAACTGTATTTTTCTCACAGGTATACAGTGACACAAAACACAATAAAACATTAATTGTGATTGTGATGAATGTAGCCTGTACAAACTGCATAGAATGTGGTGTGCAGTATTACCTGGCTATCCTGATGACACTGTGAAGCACTCTTGAGAACCTGCATTAAGCCAATACGTGTTTCTGCAGTGAGATTTTCAGTATTTTATGTGTGAGCTTGGAGTGAGACTTGAAAAATACATTACTGGACAAAACAAGTGGGTGAAATATCTGCAGGAAATGATTACTAGTGAAAATAATCAGCAATAAGGAAACTTTACATGAAATGATCAATACTGGAATTGAATTAGACATATTTCATTGTTTACATAAACTGTGTGCTATATAGAGCAGTTGAATGAGTCAGAATATTGTGTATTTCTTAGAAATGAAAAGACTGGAGGAATTAATTGGTAGTTATGGACTTAATGTGGACAAACAGCCATGCAGCACCATCATGAATTAAATCACAGGTGACATTTTGCCTACATATGTAAACATATATATGAAATGAATATTGTACGAAGTAACATAATTTGTAATTGTTTTTATAAAATGTTTATTTAAAACGACTATAGTTAAGTCCTTCAGTGATTGCATTTATATAATATTAATTAAGTTTTGTACTGTAAGTGTTATTATATTACTGTTCCTATGGAATATACATTACTAATCAGATAGGAAAGCTAAAATAAGTTTATCAGTTATGAAACGTATATGATCAACAAACAAACATACTGTTGATAGCAGGAAATTAAACTAACAAGAATATTCTGTACGTGACAGTCTGTATGTTGTAAAGGAAGAAGAGAAGTTCATGGCAACTAAAGGATGAATAAATATCTTGGTGAAAGAATCCTGTGAATTATGTTTGATAGAAGCACAGCAGAAGGTACTGTCTTAATGTATTTTGACATAGGAGTGTTGGCTGACATGAAGATTTTGGACGCATGTGCAGCTTCCATTTTCACGGTCACTGAATTTGTGTGTGTGTGTGTGTGTGTGTGTGTGTGTGTGTGTGTGTTTGTGTGAGAGAAAACCGGCAGCCTCACATGGTGTCAAAACCCAGAAGATGTTCATTTGGTAGATTGTTCTGCCTGCATGAGTACCCACACTGCCCTTCTGCTTGATGAATACGGGCATTTCGCAGCCTAGCAGCAGGTTTTTTTCCAAAGTCACTTACAGTTCTGATATTTAGAACTTGTAACTTGATTGCGTGTAAACTGAAGGCTCTTGCACACAGCCGACAGGTTGCATTAGGCCTGTCAGGTCATTTCAGATAGCTCCCAAACTGATACTATTCAAAGCACAGAAAGTGGCCCAGCAGATCATATTTTTTTTTAATTTAGAAGGAGAGCAGATGTTTTTCTTGCAGGACATACAGGCTGAAAGAGGTTTGCTACATCAAAACCTTAGCAGAGAAATAAAAAAGAGTAAAGTTTAAAATCCTCTAACTACCCACACATTTTAGTTCTTTCATCCAGAGGATGATATATTGTTAGTGAAGTGGTTAAAAAAAATATGTTGAGCCCATTTGTTGCTTTGAATGATGTGCGCCCATGTTTCTTCAAATGATATGTGCCCATGTTGCTTTGAATGATGTGTGCCCATATTGCTTTGAATGATATGTGCCCATGTTGCTTCGAATGATGTGTACCCATGTTGCTTTGAATGATGTGTGCCCATATTGATCTGAATGATGTGCGTCCATGTTGCTTCAAATGATCTGTGCCCATGTTGCTTTGAATGATGAGCGCCCATGTTGCTTGGAATGATATGTGCCCATGTTGCTTCGAATGATGTGTGCCCATGTTGCTTTGAATGATGTGTGCCCATGTTGCTGCAAATGATGTGTGCCCATGTTGCTTCAAATGATGTGTACCCCTGTTGCTTCGAATGATATGCGCCCATGTTGATTCAAATGATGTGTGCCCATGTTGCTTCGAATGACGTGTGCCCATGTTGCTTTGAATGACGTGTGCCCATGTTGCTTCAAATGATGTGTGCCCATGTTGCCTTGAATGTTGTGTGCCCATGTTGCTTTGAATGATGTAAGCCTATGTTGCTTCAAATGATGTGCGCCTATGTTGCTTCAAATGATGTGCACCCATGTTGCTTCAAATAATGTGCACCCATGTTGCTTCAAATGATCTGCACCCATCTCATGCTCCTTGATTTTATTATTCTAAAAATATGCGATGAAGAATAACAGAAGATGAATCTTTTCATTATGTAACTTTACCGAGTCTTCCTTTAGCAGCTGAATCTTAATTCTGAATGTTCATCTGAGCACTATGAATGTGTCACAGTAAATATAACAAGTTTTCTACGAAGCTTGTCCAACAACAGTTCGAGACACAATACTACAATATAGATCATTTCGACTGTGCAACTCGAAACAATACATGGAACAAAATTTTAAAAAGCACGACAGTACCAAACAATTGTTTGCTGAACTCCTTAAGGACGAAACATATCTGTTCCATTTACAGACCCAATCCGTACAGAGCTGTAAACATATTCACCCCTATATTTATTGATCTACACTCCTACATTTATTGATCTACACTCCTATATTTATTGGTCTACACTCCCCATATTCATCGATCTACACTCCTATATTTATTGATATACACCCCTATATTTATTGATCTACACTCCTGTATTTATTGATCTACACTCCTGTATTTATCGATCTACACTCCTATATTTATTGATCTACACTCCTATATTCATTGATCTACACTCCTGTATTTTACTGCAATACAACGAGGTACAAATAAAGATTTCATAAGGCAGAAGAATATTCTGGTTTATTACGGTGCGATACCGCTTCGGTTTTGAATAGCTAGGGATGTTTCGAATAGCTTTAGTACCTCTGTGTTCAGGTTAAGCTTAATATTTCGAGAAGAGGGAGTAGAGGTATAAGTCTACGCTTTCTTGACCCCGGCACTAGAAGGGGTGAGGGATCAGCGTCACGCTCCGGCCGCTCTTTACCCCCGGGAAAGACCCGGTACCCATTGTACAGGAGGCTGCGTGGGACCCAGGGCCGGTCTGGAAAGGTGCGGAAAATATCACCCCCAGCGGGATTCGATCCCCGGTCCGTCCAGTCCGTAGCTCAGTCGCTATACCGACTGAGCTACCGGGCCCACGAATAATGACGTGCCGTCAGATTATTCTTAGCTTTCACTTTTAACTCAAAATTAAATCGCTCTTCTAAGGTGAAACTATGATAACATCCTCCAAAGAAAATCGCAAAATGTGACATCTAAGCGACTGCCGATATTTGTGTAAGAGTTTGTTTGTTTGGGGCGCAACAGCCCCCCTGTGGGTCATGGCCTCCTCATTCACGAGGTTTTTAGATTAAACACAACGACGCACCACAGTCTGTAGGACTCCTCTGGCCAAGTGATCGGCTAGTCGCAGAGACCTCTACCTTAAAACACACAACATTCAGACAAACATCCATGCCCCGCCGGGATACGAACCTATACCTTAGACCGCGCGGCTACTGAGACCGGCTGCAAATAAGTGAGAGGCTAAAATAGCACCGCAGAAAACAATAAGCAGTAACGCCCCAGTGGCCACAAGCGTCGTCAAAATATCTGTAATAATTATCACCGAAATTCAAAAAGTCTAGGCTTCTTTGACGAAAACAGTGTCCACAATGTCAACCTGGGATCCAGTCTGAAGTCGCGTAAGTTAGTGTAATGGCTGCAGACGTTACATTTAATCCAAAAGCGTTCATACAGAGCCGAAAGGTTGGCATGTGGTCTACCGAATGTACCGAAAAACTTCGACGGAAGCATTCAGCGAACGCAGCTCAGAGAATTCTGTAATGTACGAGGGACGTACCGAAAGTTATGAGCAACAATTTTTGTAAAGTAACATGCTACATTATTGGCAAACCAAATACACCACCGTAATCTACAGACTTTTCTTTATTTTTCCACATAATCGCCACTTCTTTGTACACATTTCTTCCAGCGTTCTGGGAGTTTGAAAATTCCCCTTGTCTAAAATTGCGTTCCAGCCATCCGAAGACACTGAAGCACTGCTTCCTGAATTGCCTCCATTGTCTCATAACGTTGTCTGCGCAGCTGATCCTTTACAAATCCGAGAAGATGGTGGTTGAAGGGTGCCAGATCAGGGCTATAGGAGGGGTGTGGAAGAACGTCCCATCCCATCTTTGCAATTGCTTCCGATGTGAGGCGAGCGGCGTGGGGGCGAGAGTTGTCATGCAGGATGATGATGTTTTGTCCCGGACGTTTATCGCGCAATGCACGACGGAGCTTGTGCAGTGTCTGGACATAAAGAGCAGCAGTGATGGTTTGTCCAGGTTCCAGGAATTCAGCCAAAATCAACCCCTCTGCATCCCAGAAGACTCTGCCCAACACCTTCGCAGCTGATGGCACTGTCTTTGCCTTCTTCTTTGATGGAGAATGCAAACGGCGCCATTATATTCTGCCGTTTCGTTTCAGGCTCGAAATGGTGAAACCAGATTTCGTCACCTGTCATCGCCTTCGTGTCGATAGCTCTGCAGCAGTTCTGAGGTGATGGCTTTTTGCTGACCCTTGTGGTCTTCGGTCAATAAGCGCCGGACCCAACTAGCACAAACTTTCCTATAGCCTAAGCTTTCAATCATCTCCTGTGTTGCATTGTGCCCTAATCCAAGTGTTCGGGCTATTGTGTCCACAGTCACACGCCTGTCGTCTTGAATGATCTCATCCACTCTCTCCTTGTTGCGTTCAGTTGAGGCTGTTCGAGGGCGACCGCTCCGAGGCTGATCT
>Ga0123354_10018161_pt1 | contig 11026 bp, 7 predicted proteins | sample TergutLab28metaG_2_FD_97872 | JGI IMG/M metagenome (GOLD analysis project Ga0123354, IMG submission 97872) | Labiotermes labralis P4 segment gut microbial communities from Petit-Saut dam, French Guiana - Lab288 P4 | ecosystem: Host-associated > Arthropoda: Insects > Digestive system > Gut ... | reverse complement strand
GGAAGAAAGGAGTGGGGGGCAAGGAATTTTTTTTTTTTTTTTTCCCGGATGGGGGGGGTTGTTTTTTTTTTTTTTTTTTGCACAGGATATTTTCTTGATTTTGTCATCTTTAAATTCAGATATTCTACGGACTGGACGGTCCGGGAACGAATCCTGGTGGGGACAAGACTTTCCGCCCGTACAGACCGGCCCTGGGGCCCACCCAGGCTCCTAAAAAATGGGTACCGGGTCTTTTCCGGGGGTAAAGTGCGGTCGGGGCGTGCTGCTGACCACTCACCCCCTTCTAGCGCCGCTGTCATGGAAGAGTAGAGCTATACCTCTACCCACCCTCTGGGTCACACCGGGCCTGTAACGGAATCACTTTACCTTTTAACCTTTAAATTCAGATACTCCTTTGTCTTTTTTCTGTTATTCTCTGCCCAGAAGTATCCGTTGTTTTTTCCCTACATCGGGCCGAAATGTGTTTCTACGCAGTAAAAAAATATTAATCACCCCGAATGAGCTACGCATTTTTAAAACACTGTGGAGAAACACAATGCTTTTCTTGCTATCTGCGATGATATATTTTAAATCCCAGACAGAGAATCTACCCACTTCAGAATTCAGCCCACCCAAATGCCACTACAGAAGTTTCAAATTTCGTGCGACCAGTTTCTCTCCTATTAATATTACAGCTCATTTTCATCTACATCTGCATAAACCATTACTCAGAAATGACGTTCTTCCATTTCGAAATGCACCAGTCATTTTGTGATAGGCTTCTGGTATAATTTTGCCCGTGGTATGCCAGCAATAAATTACAGATTTTCATGCTACGACATATGAAAATCATGCCGCTAGAGGCCCGTCTACTTTTTAATTCCTTCCCGTCGCCTGCAACATTATAAACGATATGCGAATAAGAGCGACACTAATGCCATTTAATGTGAAACCGAGACGTTATGCAAACACGTGTCTAAAGAGTATGCATTTCCGATCGTCGTTCTGTAAACGTGAGAGTTTTTGTAATGTCAAAGTATGTTCTCGAAATTTTTTTTTTTATGGAGTCCACAAACACAGAAGTGTTCTACTTAACGATACTGTCAATTGCTAAGCTTACAGAGCGTCGGTGTTAAATAAATTTAAAAAAAAACCTAAGGAGCATTGGTGCAATAACGCTGATGGGGAAACCCGCAATACTTGCAGGAAAACCTGCCCCATTTCCACTTTCCCCATCATGAACCCAAGATGGACGGGTAAACTGGAACCGCGCTATTCTGGGCTATTACGCAGCAAGTAGTGGTAATTTCTGACCAACGGTTCGGTCAGGAATTACCACTATAATTTGCGCAATAGTTCAGAATGGCGCAGTTCTCATCTAACTTCGCGTCGGAAGCTTGAATTCACGGACGGGTATACCAAGTTCACATTACGGATTTTGACGCTCGAAAAGCTTACACAATTGTATTACGTTCTACACATTCATAATCCACTTTCCTACCAAGGAGACATAATGTATATGTACAACACGTACTGCATGGATATGGGTGTCTGTTTAAGCTAATCACTGTTTTATCATTCATCGCCAATATTATTGAGCTACATCGTGACGCATAAATAATACATCATGTTTCAAATACATGGGCGACAAGTTCAAATTTATCGTTCCGCGTCGCAATATAGTAACGGTAGCGTGTTATCATACAACATGTTCTGTTCATCACTCTGCCAGCAGGCATAATTTCTCCCACGGTGATCAACAGTTCCGATTTTCTCTTTGAGGTTCTTTCTTCTGAAAATGCATACAAAATTGGCATGTAACGGTGGGGAGTTACAAAATACAAATGACAAAGCAGCCTGTTCCAGAACACAGTCAGTGGACTTCTTATTGTTAAATCTCAAAGTACGGGAATATTACTGGAGGTTTCAAAACATGTCAAGCAAGCTAAGTGTATATAATTATTAATTTCAAAATTGTTTAATTTTCGTCTCAACTTGCCAGGCAACTCACAAATTGTGCATGTTTCGAAAGCTGATTATGACCCACATCATCGTATCATACCAGCAGAGGCCCGGATTCGATCTCAGGGCGATTCATGTGGGAAAAAAGTTGCAGTGGACAGATTCTTCTCCAAGTACTTATGTTTTTCACTGTCAACTATCATTCCACTTGCATCCATACTATCCACCTATCACCCACACCATATAGTCTTGGTACTGACACCATAACCACATAAACCTCAAAAACCAACAGTTTTAAGAAAATTTTACATTGACCACCTGAAATGCACGAATATTTTAAGAGAACACAGGTAATGTACTGAAATTCCTAGACGTTCCCACAAAACTCTGACACGTACGCCATGTTCTTATTAGCAGTTGTGGGAATTTTAAGAGGTGCGTGTTTGCAGTGACATCTAATGACAAAAATGTACTACCAAATGTCACGACTATCGGGGCATTGATACAAAAGTCAACAGAGAAGATAATGCACAAGCTAATCTCACGCATCTGATTCATTCCTTAAAAAGTCATGCCAACGAAAGGTTCTGCGTTATCTAAGGAAAAGTGAATCGTCATGTGGGACAACTTAGACGAGAGTGCAAACAGAATTCCGGGGCCATTCTGCGAAACACAAAATGAACACAGCAAAGGAGAAAAGCCCCAAGCACTGTCACGACACACAAGCCAAGACGACGAGGAGTACATTGAAAACCCACCTGGAGGTAAAACCAAAATGATAACGAAAAAATAAACACAGGATATTAAGTGTCTGATGTTGCTGTTACCGCTGAAGTCTCTACAGTGTACTTTGCAAATTACATCCGACACCAAAGAGACCCGGTTGCGGTGCTTTGCTTACAAAGTGTCGCACTGGTCTAAACAGGTCTATTCCAAAGAATATAAATTGTTTTATTTTTATATTCCGTAAATGAACGATTCCAGTGGCCGCGCGGTCTGAGGTGTGGGTCTGCGGCCGCCGTTTGGCTGGGATTGCGAGTTTAAATTCCGCCGGGATCAAGGATGTCTGTCCGATGTGAGTGGTGTGCGTTGTTAGGTAAAGGTTTCTGCGACGGGCCGATCACTCGTACAGAGGAGTCCCACAAAGTGTGGTGTGTCTGAGTGTGATTGCGGAACCTAAAAATGAGAAGTACTTAGCCCACTAGGGCTTTCGATCCACGAAAAAAAAAATGTATTGAGAAGCAAGACCTACATTGTCACTAATTAATAAACGCTGGACTACATTACTAATTACAGAAAGATTTAAAACATCTGTTAGTCTTGCTGAGAATATTTAAACCCAGAAGATAAGTTGGAGAATAAAATGGCAATAATCAGTCACAATTGTATGCGCATGTTTTATCCTGCAATAGGTGCGCCACGCTTCTCCAAAAATTGCGCATCTCGTGTAGCAGACAGAGTGGTCCTTTGACATAGGAGCTGGGTGTAATGTTAGGAACAGTTCACCATACGTAGACACATTTCTTCTCTGTTAATTTAACGCGGCTTTCAGCTGCTCGGATTTTACAGCGGATGATAACGATGATCAAAGAAAACGACCTAATCGTGTCATGGAAGGCAGCGACTGTGACGTAAATCGAGGAGTATTGTCCAGGAATTAGTCTTGAGAGACCGAGATATGAACTCGTGTCCTCCTGAATATGAAAAACGAATTCTCTCTATTCAACTGCGATCGATCGAGAAATTCTTTAATCATTTCGTCAAGCCTCAAGATAATTCAAACCCTGAACCACCAGCCTGTGAATACACGCCAAATTGCTCCGTCCACAGGCTGTTTCTGATATTAAATTACAAACTGCTTCAACGTTTGCACTGATATTAAGCTTGGGATTGTCTTACTCCTCCTGTTTATGTGCAGAAGCCTGCAAAACAACTAAGTAATAAACTGGTCGCACGACCGCCTTTGAGGAATCCTACAAGAATACTGTCAAGCTAAGAAACCTAGTGTAAACATTGAGGGTTGTTTGACCGTGCATCTTCCTCATGAAATAAAGTGAAATGCTAACTTGATGCAACTGGGTAATTTTATCGATATATTCTTAGCTCTACATGTTTCGGGTGCATGCGACCATCATCAGGAGCATTAGATGTTGAGTTGCAGCATATGGTTTTCTGCACCGAGTTTGTGGATGGGTGGTGGTCTTGAGAGCAGCTGCGTAGGTCGTGTTTACGGTGCGGATGGTGCCGTCCACACCGTACACACGACCTACGCAGCTGCTATCAAGACCACCACCCATCCACAAACTCGGTGCAGAAAACCATATGCTGCAACTCAACATGTAATGCTCCTGATGATGGGCGTTTGTACCCGAAACATGTGGAGCTAAGAATATATCGATAAAATTACCCAGTTGCATCAAGTTAGCATTTCACTTTATTAAACGCACTGTAGTCAGTGCACGTGTTCGTAAATAAGTGACATATCTGTAGCTCGCGCGGGGCCTGTATATTCCTTGTTAGTTAGGGTCTGTAATGACCGATAATCTGAATAAATATTTACTTTTAAATACAATAATTACTCACTCTCTCAATAAAAAAACACAGGCTGCTGCGAAAGAAATAAAGAGTCCGGGTTGCTCACGTGTTCATATCCAGAACTAACCTTCGAATACAAGTTTTGGTAGGATTGCCTTCGTAGGGTATCTGTAACATAGGGGACCTGCATATAAACACAACAAAACAGCAAGGAAGGAGGCTGGGATCCTATTTCAGAATCCCAGATAAACTGCTTAATTATAAATATTTCAAAACCAAATATTGTGGGGAAAAATGTACGTGTGTAACGCATGAAGTTACACCTATACGCGAACCTCATAGGCCAAGTGAATTTCATACTAGTATTTATTAATTAAACTTTTTCCCCCTCCCCTTCCTCCTCACGGGCAGCAGTTCAATACGCCATATCTAGAGGTCAGTTGTTTCCGCAACAGAAATAAATTCCTTATTCTTCTTGAAGTTTGATCGTCTGAGGTGCATACACGTTTGAATTTGAGGGGGTCTCAGCAAAAAAAAAAGCATGTTGCGTTTTATGGATTCTGCTGATTCACCTCCCAGGCCCTAATCTCCTTGAAATAACGTCTGCGGTGCACAGTGATGTAGGGCAAGGTAGGAGTTGCCGATAAGACTGCAATTTATCCTGCAACCAAAACCGTTCAGTGTCTGACCAACACACGCATTCTCCACAGACGTATCGCTCACGGCCAGACTGCAAAGCACCGTCGGCTGAGAACCTTGTTCTGTACCTTGCATGTTTTGATAGTGGTGTTTCCTCACACCGGGCCGGGTATGGATGGATTGATGGATTATGTGAGTAGATGGGTGATGCGTCAATGAGTTGTATGAATGTCTCACGAGTGAGTAAATACGATTATGTGGAACGATGGATGGGTGGAACGATGGACGTGTGACTGAGTGGTTGGGTATAACCTTGGATGGAGTTACGAATGAATGGACGGATACGTGGCTCGATAGACGGCTCTGACGAGCGCATAGTAATGTGAGTACACCAGCGGAAAAATGCGGGTGGATTAATGAGTGGTAGGCTCATTGCAGAAAAGTAGGTACAAACTGGAATGACTGCTTGATTGGCTGATTCGCAAATATCTGTTACAGATAGTAAGCATCGGAAGAGATGAGTCACTAGAAGAATATCTGAATTTTCCCCTACAATGGCCGAGGAAAACCTCGATTACCCTCGTCGGTCCCAGGGCCAAATCTCGTACTTACCAGCTCTAAAGTGTCGCAGGACACCCAGAACAGCTCAAAGAACCCACTACACTAACAAAGCCACATTCTTGTATTGTGCTAGATTGTTCTTTACGGTCACGAACATTATAGTTTCATTAATGTTATTGATCATGTGGCGGATGGTAATCCAACTGCAATCTGGTACGTTATCACGATTTCTCTCTCTCTCTCTCACACACACACACACACATAAATGTAATTATCCTTATCTCTCAGGGCGAGATAATTTACCTCGAAATGTAAATATGAAAAGCACACAATAAATCAACACACATTCATTCTTCACTGTATAGAAATGCATAACATTTACTATTTACACTTGAGCTGAATATAACCTTTGGTTCACAGTACAGAGACAATAACCAATATTAATGTCATCTAACAAGTCAGTAGACAAATGCTATACCAAATTTAACGGACAGCCCATTCTCCACAATATGCCAATTTTTATGAAAACAGGAAAATATTCTAAGCACGCGATTTCCCAGTACCGAACTTCATCCCAAATTTACTAAATTACGAACTTTTAACAAACTGTCTTGTGTTCTTCTGTTTCCTTGGTAATAAATGTTGATACTTTTAATGGGTTTGGAATGCAAAATGATGCTTTTACTGAAGAACAAAGACTACATTTTCTTGGAAATAAAGTGCTAAAGAAAATATTTCAACGCACGAAGCAAAAGCAATTGGGCAATGCATAATATAACAAAAAAGAAAGCTGAACAGTTTAAAACGGTGCTAAAGAAAGTTCATTGCACTTTCTAGGTTTCAAATTTGCCCATCGCATAGCATTGCAGAGAGAAGATACGGTTCAGAAACTAGATTTGTTTCCGCTCTCAAGTAAGAATGTGGGGAGGCACAAAATCAGTTATGTCTGTTAGAGAGACGTAAATTCAGTCTCTGAATTGTCTCGGTTTCTGTCAATGGAAAAAAAGGAAACTCACCATCCTCCATTCGACCACTAATAACTTCCGCCAATACCTGAATATTGCTTTCACAGTAGATACGTGTAACTGCTGATTGGAAGATGTGACACGGATTGTCAAGACCCCTGTGTTAACTGGTTTTATCAGTGACTCCGTTACCGAGGTCTCCTGCAGCAGTGCGCAGTTTACAGAAAAAGAGGGACAGAGATTTTCAAACGAATTAAAAAGTTTTAACCACATTTACCATATTTTATACAGTCTACTCGGCTCTAAGGAGCAGCTAGCAGGGCACATACAAGAGTAGAGAGCCATTCCACTGACCCAACATCCAGGCAGGAACACATCTGCACTTTAACGTCGGCCGACCCTCGGAACAGCTCTCAGTAACGTCATACCGGGAGAAAATTAAACAGCCGAGGAGAGAGAGTGTAACTGCTAGTATAGCCTTCAGAATAACGCAGAGAGGCAGAGAAGCAATTTCAAAATATTCAAAAAAATTCAGTGGAAGAATGGTGCATGGAGATAAACAAATATATTATGTAGATATTTTAATGAGTAAAGTGAATGTCGTTCTACAAATTGTGACACCCATATCGTAGTTAAATATAAGTTCTTTCGATGTACTCAAATTTGTACTTAGTTTGGCCCAGTGGCTACGTGTTTCCTAATCCCATCACAACAGAACATTTAAATTTGGATTCTACTTGAATTAATGAAACTACTTTAATATGCAATTTCATTAAAGCTGATTTATTCTGTTGTTCCCCATACGTTGTTAGCCTAACGCTTAACGTTTCGACGGTCGCAGTGAACAAATTAGATCCTTAAAAGTAAAAAAATTGGGGTCTGTAGATATAAGGCAAGAATTCAGACGGGGGTCGAAATTTATATTACTTTCTATAACTATCAGGTGAGTTCACAAGTGACACAGCTGGCCGTCCTGGATGTTCTCAGAATACTTCGTTAGCTTTTAATACACAGTTCATCCTTCCCCTAAATCTGCAGAAACAACGCCATTTCTTTAAAGCGAAATCAAAGCTACCAACTTCCTCGACACTCTTGTCATACGGTCTGCCTACACACCCAGCGAAACACAAAAGTTTCATTACTGTTCTGGACTTTCACTCCGAGACATAGCGAGTAGTCTTTAAGCAGTCACTTTAATCCAGGCTTCCCTTATCCTTCCTTCATATGACTGAACAAATTAGCAGTTCCAGTAGATGATATTAAGCTACAGTATGATCCTCTTTTGTCAGGGAAAGCCATTTCAAAACAGCGTGATAAGGAACGAGAGAAGCAAAGAATAAAGAGGCAAAACGAAAAATTAAATTTCTGGAAGGCAGAAGAACAAGCATTATACAAGTACTTTGGACAAAGCTCATACAGCCTACTTTCACAGTTCAAAATGACTTCCGTTGCCGGTCGACAGTAGGAACACGCTTTTGGTTTTATGGGAACAGCCTTTCGCAGGCTGCATAATGCACTTACGTGAAGAAACTGAAACAAACAGCATTACACAACTACCCTATACAGTTTATTGCACAGTCATTATCCCTTCCACACAAAGAGGGATTAAAGACGTAGGAGGAGGAAGTGGAGTACTTGTTCCAGCCTTTCTACAATGCCAGTCTCTAGTTTTTTTCAAGCTTTTTTCATCGTCATATTCGTGCCTAGTTTCATCATAAACTGTATTGAATTCCTTCCACATTCGACGTCCGGTTTCTACCGCTCCGCCACGTCCGACGTCGCTCCTCCACCTCTCATAATCCTTAATCAATTTATCCAGCTGTAAGAGTTACATTTTTCGCGGTAAGAAAGAGTTGACTTGAAACCAGGAAAGTTCAATAACTTTGAAGGTTCGTCCCACTTCCTTAGCGGTCCGACGGCTATGTGTTAGGTCACGTTTCCACTAAGCACTATTTAGAACATCTAGCAAAATAGCTTTGCAGTAACTCTTGTTACAATGAAGTGTGATTGTTGCAAAGCGAGCAGTGTCTCGAAAATTTTGCAGACTTTTCTGTTTTGGCTATAATAAGCTGCACTGCCCTCAACAACTGCCAATTCAGGCAGGACCTTAAAAATATTCAGTTCAACAAATTGCTTCTCATAGTAATTGATTATTATTATACCGTGGACATGAGCACTGTTAGTTCTGCACAGAAACATGCGTTTCTTATTCGCCATAAAACCCCTTCATTTTCGGTGCATGTAAATGCAAAACATGGCCTGCGTCATGTAGGTAACTCTAAACTAGTAAAATAAAAATGCTACCTAGGAATTTAACTTTCCTCTGTTTCCTACAATTTCATACTACCTTTTCTACATCGACCCATAATTTTATGTGTACAAAATGTTATTTTATCCAGGAATTTCTTTATTTGAAAAATTTAACACACAGAGTCTTCTTTTTCGATCACAATGATTCTGGTCTCCTTCCTCTCACACACAAAGCCAAGTTTTGAGAAGAAGTTAAAATGCATATCTTTTAAAATTCGGAAGGCCTAAATCATTATTTGCCGTAGTCAGGAGACAGAAAAAATCACTGTCTTCGGTTTATGAAATGGACAGATTCCTTAACAAGACAAAAAAAGAAGCGGAGAGGAACAAGCACTTTAATGAGGGAGATAAACACTCCGTTAATGAAGGCAAGAAAAATAACGGGTTATTTTCTTCTTTAGATTCATAGCAATGTTAGAGTAGTGAAGGTCAAGAAAAAGAAGGTGAAGAAGAAGACGAAGAAGAAGAAACAATCGCGCCGATTACATTTTCATAGATCATGAAGATTAAGCAAATGATTGTGAAGGAGGGAGATGTGGATATCCTGAAAAATGTTTTATTTTAAAAAAATAAATTATGTACAGTTCCTGAACGAAAGGAAAGACTACAGTTCTATTCAAATGTTAGTTTCCCTCTCCAATAATAAATTCCAGCCCACATCAGCTAAATTTTCAAATAACAGAACTAATACCTACTGCTACGCATACAACGACCAACTCCAATACACGGATACATGCCTATCTGCTTACAGTCTATACACGTACGTATCCAAGCCCTACACCTATCTACGGGTATAGATGAGTACATAGAGATACATATTACTACGAAACTGCACAAGCATTTAAGTGCGTGTATATATATATATATATATACATACATACGTACGTACATACGTACGAACACAAACGCACATTAACATACCTTAATAAAATACTAAAACTCATATTTATTTATTTATTACTCATTCACTCTTTCGTTCATTCTTTCCATATTCAGTTCATTCATTTGTATTCTACCTAAGGAGGCTTATTTGCAGGTCCTTATATTGACCGTCAAACATACAACAATTCTACCATTTGACGTTGAACATCTACAGAAAAATGAACTGCAAACATCGTGGAAGGACTTGGTCGAGTCACAGTTGGTGTTGCTAAACAGGTTCATAGGAGAACGGACTGAAGAATTACGAGACAGACCTCAGTAGGAGGAGGCGGTCTACGTCCGAGATTCGCGGAACTTGCCAGAAACGAATACGTGAGTGGTTTCACCCACTGAATCTGACGTTCAATAGGACACTGCTATATAACATCATACAGACATGCACACAGGAATATTGCCGTCAATTTAACCCTTGAGGTAGCAAGTGCAAATTAGCTGTACTAATTGGAATTAATTTCTGGCTCAACCGCATTAACACTCTGTGATAAGATATGGGCTATATAAGCAACCTGAGCCGCTCTCTGCACGACATTGTGCTTCCATTCGAGTATCCAGCTGCATAGACCTGCCATACGTCACAAGAAAACTCCGATTTATGTATTACCTGAGCAATACTCAGGGCTCATTCTAAACAGATTAGAACTAAGGAAGTTGTATCCACTCTGCCACTAACACTCTGTCCACCATGAAAGTTGGTTTCAGTCTGCAGGAAATTTTAGGCGAAATAATCCCATAGGCGTCGTCAAACTTCGCTGTGGTTAACAGAATTACGAGTACACGATAGGTTTTACGGTTTAGAACCCTTAATCGGGAACCAAGCGCCTTCAGGCTGTAGTTCAGAGTGCCAAAGGACATTATCCAGTTTAGAGAATAGTGAGAGGCCAGACACAACTCTTCTTCCTCATCATCATCCTTGTTGGTGCATTTGGTGTTTTCGATGTTGCGATATTGCTACTGCTACTGCTGCTAATACTACTACTACTACTGCACCAAAACTCCGTGGCCTTAGTCCACACGCGAACTATACCGACAGAGCGACCGCCGCCGGTCGGCGAAGTTAGTGCCAACTTTTGCGGATAGAGGGGTGTCACGTGGTCAGCGCAACGGGTCCCCACAACCGTTAATCTCTGTTTTCT
>Ga0123354_10018159_pt1 | contig 11026 bp, 8 predicted proteins | sample TergutLab28metaG_2_FD_97872 | JGI IMG/M metagenome (GOLD analysis project Ga0123354, IMG submission 97872) | Labiotermes labralis P4 segment gut microbial communities from Petit-Saut dam, French Guiana - Lab288 P4 | ecosystem: Host-associated > Arthropoda: Insects > Digestive system > Gut ... | reverse complement strand
TCAAAGCAATAAAATTTGTGTATTACTGTGCTGTCACTATTCAAAGCAATAAAATTTGTGTATTACTGTGCTGTCACTATTCAAAGCAATAAAATTTGTGTATTACTGTGCCGTCGCTTTAGAAGCCGACACAATGTGTATTTCACCGTGCCGCCTCAATTGAACCCATTAAAATGCGTGTCTCTCTGCTGTCCCATTTGCACAAAATAAAAATTTGTATCATCTTAACTTACCTGTTGCACCAGACACTATTTATCAAAGTATGTGCTCTACTGAACCCGATTCAAAATGTGTATCAACGTGCCTTCTATATTGCAAACCGAAACAAAGTGATCATCACGGTGCCGTCTGTATTACACTTGATATAATGTGTGGCCCAATCTCCTGTCTCCATTGCACCATACACAATCTACCACATTACCGTCCATATTGAAGATGATATAAATTGTCTATCACCGTGCCGTTCTTTTACAATCGATAATATATTGTACCACTTTACCGTCTCTTGTGAACGCAATAAAATATGTGTATTACTGTGCCGTCTCTCTTGCACCCGATGGAATATTTAAAACACCGTACCGTCATATTGCTCCAAATACAAATGTGTATCACTCTACGGTCCCAATTACACCGTGTACGATGTGTGTATAACTCTACACTTCCTATTGAAACGATACAATATTTGTAACACAGCACCGTCCCTATTGCACCAGATGCAATTTGTGTTTCACTGTGCCGTCTCTATTGAACCCAATACAAATTGCTTAAACCGTGCCGTCTGTATTGAACTCGAAACAATTTGTGCATCCCTGTGACATCTCTATTTCACACGATACAAAATGTGTATCACAGTAACGTCCATATTGCAACCGATAAAATACGTGTTTTTTTGCCCTCTCTATTGCACAAGATAAAAGATATCACCGTGCCGTCACCATTGCAGCAGATACAAATTGAGTATCACGGTACAGTTCCTATTGCACCCTATGCAATATGTGTATAAATTTGCGGTCTTTATCGCATACGATAAAATGTGTTTATCCTCGTATATTCCCTATTTCACCAGATACAATGTATCAGTGTACGGCACTAATGCCTCCTTTAAAATTTGAGTATCACTCTGACGTCTCTTGCACCCGATGCAATGTGTGTGTCACTGTGCCATCTCAAATGCACCAGATAAAATTTATCATTGTAACGTTTTTCTTGCACCAGATACAATGTGTGTATCACCGTAAAATCCCTTCGCACCAGATACAATGTTTCACTTTACCATCCCTCTTGCAACCGATACAATTTGTGTATCACTGTGCTTTCTCATTGCACAAATAAAATGTATCACCGGAACATCTCTATTGCCCCTGATACAATATGTGTATTAATTTATCGTAACTTTTGATTCCGATACAAGTTGTGTGTCTCTCTGCAGTCTCTATTGCACCAGATACAATATGTGTATTAAAATACAGTCCATTTGCAACAGGTGGAAATTGTCTATCACTGCATCAGTTACAACTTGTATGTCACTGTACTGTCCCTATTGCCCAAGATAAAATTTATCACGGTACGTTCCCTAATGTACTAGATAAAATTTTTATCACTGTGCGTGTTTATTGCACACGATAGTATTTGTCTATCACTCTGCGGTCCTTTTGCGCCAGATACAAAATATTTATCGCTGAACCGTCACTCTTTCACCAGATAAAATCTTTGTGTCACCGTAACCAACCTCTTTCACAAGATAAACCTTGTGCATCACCGTGAAATATAAATTGCACCCGATAAAACGTGTGTATGTCTGTACCGTTTCTATTGCACCGTATAAAAGTGTTTCTCACGCTATTTCCCAAATTGCACCGGATAAAATGTATGACTGTACCGTCCCTATGGCATCTGATATAAAGTGTGAATTGCTGTGCCGTTCCTATTGCATACGGTACAAATTGTGTATCACTGTGCCGAATCTATTGCAAACAATAAAATATGTGAATCACTGTGCATTCTCTATTGCAGGTGATAAAGTGTGTGAATCACTGAATGTTTTCTAATGCACACGAAACAATGTGTGAATCACAGTACATTCCCTATTGCACCAAATAAAATATATCACTCTACCGTCCGCATTGTATACTATATTATGTGCGTAATAATGTGCCTTCTCTATTGCACCCGGTAAAATATGTGTAACACCGTGCCGTCCCTATTGCAAAAGATATATTATGTGTATCACTATACGGTCCTATTGCACCCGATACAATGTGCGTATCACTGTGTGACTCTATTGAACCTGATACAACGTGTGTATCATTGTGCCGTCTCTATTACAGAAGATAAAACATAACACTGTACCTTCCATATTATACCACATACAAAGGGTGTATCACCGTACCTTCTTTATTGCAACCGATAAAATATGGTATCACTGTACGGTCTCTATTGTACCAAATGAAATGTATCACTTTACCGTCCCAATTGAACCCGAAACAATGGGTGTATAACTGTACCGCTTCTATTGCAGCCGATAGAATATTTTTATAGCCGTACCGTCCCTACTGTCCATCATAAAATTTGTGTATCACTGTGCCGAATTTTTGGCACCGATACAATATGTGTATCAATGTGCCATCTCGATTGTCCCAATACAATGTGTGTAATACTGTCCCTGCCTATTGTAGCTGATACAATGTGTGTTACACTGTACCATCACTTTTGCACTATATATGAATTATGTATCACCATACAGTTCCTATTGAACTCGACACAATATATATATTAGTGTGCCGTCACTATTGCACCAGATAAAATGTGTCACTCTATCGTCCATATTGCACAGGAAACAATGTGCACATTATTATGGCGTGTATATTGCATTCGATAAAATTTGTGTATCACATTACTGTCGCTTTTAAACAAATGCTACAATATTTGTCTCACTGTGCCGCTTTTATTGCACTCGATTTAATATGTGTACCACTGCGTAGTACCTATTTCATGATATACGGAATTTTTATCACTGCACGGTCGCTATTCCACCGGTTAAAATATGTTTATCACCTTGCTTTCTCTTTTGCACCCGATGCAATATGTGTATAACCGTACTGTCCCTATTGCTTCCAATAAAATGAGTATATCTCTGTGCCCTCTCTATTGAACCTGATAGAAATTATTTATCAACTTGTCGTCTCTCAAGCAGCCGATACAAATTGTGTATCACTGTGCCTTTCCTAATGCACTACATAAAAATTTTGTATCATTGCACCGTCCCTATTGCACCAGATATAATTTTTTATTACATCAGTATGTGCATCGCTGCACCTTCTCTAATCTACCAGATACAATGTGTGTAAAAATGTACCGTCTCTATTTCACTCCATAAAATGCGTGTATCACAGTACCGTGTAAAATGCACCAGATACAATATGTGTATCTCTGTGTCGTCCCTATTGCATCATAGAAAATTGTGTATCACCGTAACTTCGTTATTGCATCAAACACAGTGTATCACTGTAGCGTCTATATTGCACCTGATAGAGTTTGTGTATCATTTCACCTTTCGCACTGCACCATATAAAATACGTGTTTCACCGTACCGTCTCTAATGCACCGAATAAAATTTGTGTATCACACAATAGTCTCTATTGCACCACAAACAAATTGTCATCTTAGAACTTTCCCTATTGTACCAGGCACAATATGTCGGTGTACCGCCCCTGTTGCACTACATTCAATGTATCACTCTACCGTCCCTATTGCACTAGATAAAAAGTGTGTGCCACCGTATTTTCCCTACTGCTACCGATAAAATATGTGTATCACTGTAATGTCTCTATTGACCACGATAGAATTTATCATGGTACAGTCATTATTGCACCCGATACAATGTGTGTATCAACGTGCGGTCTCTCTTGCACCACGTAAAATGTGTCACTGTACCGTCCACATAGCACCCGATACAATGTGTGTATCACTCAGCCGTTTCTATTCACCTAATACAATATTTCTATCACCTTACTTTCACTATTGCGAAATATACAAATTCTGTATCACTGTAACGTTCCTATTGCACACGATAAAATTTATGTATCATTGTGCCGTCCCTATTGCACCAGATAAAATATGTGTATCACCGTATTTTCCCAATTGCACAAGATATAATATACCGATTTACCATCCGTAATGCACCAGATAAAATTTGTGATTCACTGTGCTCTTACTATTGCCGCAGATACAATGTTTGTATCACTGTACCGTTTGTTTTGCACAGGGTACAATGTGTGTATCACCGTACCGAACTTGTTGCAACCGATAAAATATGTGTATCACTGTGCCGACTTTATTGCACCCGATACAACGTGTGAATCACTGTACGGTCTCTAATCCACCAGATACAATAAGTCACTGAACATTCCCTATTGCACCAGACACGAAGTGTTTATTACCCCACTTTCCCTAATGTAGCAGATAAAATTTGCATATCACTGTACCGTCACTTTTGCAACCGATAGAAAGTTTGTGTCACTGTACCATTCATATTGCACTCGACAAAATTTGTGTATCACCGCACCCTCTTTATTGCACCAGACACAATTTGTGTATCACCGTATCATGCCTTTTGCAACGGATATAAATGTTGTAACTCTCTGCCGTCCCTTTTACACGACATAAAAATTGTGTATCACTGCACCGTCCCTAATGTAAGAGATAAAATTTGTTTCTCACCCTTCCTTCCCTATTGCTTCAAATATAATTTGTGTACCACTTTACTTTCAATATTTTACAAGATACAAATTTTGTGAAAACGTACCCCTCATTATCTCACCTGATAAAATTTGTCTATCACTGCGACATAGGTATTGAACACGATACAAGATGTATATCACTGTGCCGTCCTTTTGTACACGTTACGATGCATGTATCACTGAGCCCTCTCTATTGCACCCGATACAATATGTGTATCTCTGTGCCGTTTTTATTGCAGCCTATAAAAGTTTGTATCACCGTATATTCCCTATTGCACCAGAAACAATGTGAGACTCTACCGTCCCCATTTCATCCGATACAACGTGTTTAACCGTGTGAAGTTTCTATTGCATACGACACAATGTTTGTATTGAAGTTCCGCCGCTATTGAAACCGATACATTGTGTGTATCACTGTGGTGTTTCTATTGCACACGATACAATATGTTTATAACTGTACAATCACTATTCCAACAGATACAATATGCGTATCACTGTACCGTTCCTATTGAAGCAGATACATCGTCTGTTTCAATACACCGTCTCTATAGCACCCAATAAATTCGTCTATCATTGTTATTTCAATATTATAAACTAAAATATGTGTGAATTACTGTGCCGTCACTACTGCACCAAATAAAATATATCACTGTACCGTCCCTATTGCACCCGATAAAATATGTATAACACTGAACCTTACCTATTTCACCAGATACAAAATATTTATTACCGTACTGTCTCTAATGCAATCGATACAATGTGTTTATCACTGTGCCGTCTCTATTGCACCCAATAAAATGTATCACTGAGCCGTCTCTATTGCACCGGATACAGTGTGTCACTGTACGATCTGTATTGCACCAGATACCAGAAGGCACAGCGATACACATATTTTATCGTGTGCAATAAGGATGGTAAATTGATATCCATATTTTATATGGTGCAAAAGGAAATGTGTAGTGCTACACAATTTGTATCTTGTTCAATAGAGACTGCACAGTGATACACTTATTTTATCGTTTGCAATAGGGAAGTTTCGGTGGTACAAAATTTCTATATCCTGCAAAAGTTTTGGTGCAGTGATATACACATTGTATCTGGTGCAATAGGGACAGTAATGTGATACACATATTGTATCGACTGCAATAGAGCTGACACAGTGACACATATTTTATCTTTTGCCGAAGTGACTGTACGGTGATACACATATTTTATCTGGTGCAATAGGGACTGTACAGTGAAACATTTTATTTGGTGAATTAGAGAGGGAAAACGAATTAGTATATCGGGTGCAATAAAGGCGGTACCATGATACAAACCTTGTATCGGGTACACTACAGGCGGTAAAGTGATACATTGTGTCTGTTGCAATAGAGACCTCACAATGATAAACACATTGTATCGGGTGCAATAGGGACGGTACCGTGATCCACACATTGCTTCTGGTGCAATAGTGACGGTACTGTGATACATATTATCTGGTTCATTACAGACGGCACACTGATACACACATTGTTTAAGGTCCATTATGGAAAGTAATGTGATTCATTGTATCTGGCGCAATACGGGCGGCACAGTGATGTATTGTATAGAATGCAATAGAGACGGGACAGTGATTCAAATATTGTACTTTTCGCAATCGAAATTGATCGGTGATAAACAATTTGTATCTTTTGGAACAGGGAAGGTAAGATTATGCACATATGTTATCGCTTCTAATAGAGACGGTACACGGTATCACACACACATTTTATCGGGTGTCGTAGAGAGGTTACACTAATAAATGTATCTGGTGCAATTGGGTAGTACGGTGTTACATACCTTGTATCTGGAGTAATAGTAACTGTACAGTGATACATTGTATTTTGGGCCATAGAGAAGGCACAGTGATACACACATTGTAACGTTTGTAATAGGGACAGTATGATGATACACACACTGTATGGTGTGCAATAGTTACGGCCCAGTGATTCACAAATTGTATCTGGTGAATTAGGGACGGTAGAGTCATATATTTTAACTTGTGCAATATCGAACTACGGTGATACATTTTTTATATATGGTGCATTAGGGACGACTGTGTTATACAAAAATTTTACCGGGTGCAATAGAGACGGCACTGTGATTCAAAAATTATATGGGTTTCAAAAACGACCGCACCCTTTTACACATATTTTGTGTGGTGCAACAGAGACGACAGAGTGATAAACATATTGTATCGTCTGCAATAGAGACGGCACAGTGATACACACATTGTATCTGGTGCAATAGGGAAATTACGGTTATTCTCGCTTTGTATCTTGTGCATAATGAAGGTACAGTGATACATTGTACCTAGTGGAATAGTGACGATACAGTGACATATTTTATCTGGTGCATTAAGTAATTTACGGTGATACAAACGTTTTATCTGGTGCAATACAAAAGGTGCAGTGATACACAATTTTTTAAGTAGTGAAAAAAGATGGCACATTGATGCACATATTTTATCAGTAGCAATATATACGGCACAGAGATACAAGCATTGTGTGGTTGCAATAGGGACGGCACAGTGATAAACAATTTGTATCTGGTGCAAAAGCATCAGTACGGTAATATATTGTATCAGGTGCAATAGGCACGGTACGGTGATACAAAATTTTTATATCGTGCAATAGGGAATTTACAGAGATACATACATTGTATCTCGTTCAATAGACATGGCAGAGTGATACGCAAATTGTATCGGTTGTAATATGGGCGGTAAATTGATACACAATTTGTATGAGGTACAAAAGCCAACATAATGTGATATACTCATTTTATTTTGTGCATTAAGGACGGCACAGTGATACACATATTTTATTGAGTGCAATAGGGAAGGCACAGTCATTCACATATTTTAGGTATTGCAAACGTGACGGCAGAGTGATACACACATAGTAGGGTTTGCAAAAGTGACTCACAGTGTTTCGCACAATGTATTTTGTGCAATATTGAAGACAAGGTTATACCTAAATTTTATCGGATGCAATAGAGACGGCACGGAGATAAACAAATTTTATTGGCGAAAGAGTGATGGTATGATGATACAGATTTTGTATCGAGTGCAATGGGAACGGCACACAGATACAAAAATTTTATCAGTTTCTGTAGGGACGCTACATTTATTACAGTTTGAATCTGGTGCAATAGGGAGAGTGCAGTGCTACAAAATTTGTATCTGCTGCAATAAGAGACAGCACAGTGATACACTTATTTTATCAATTGCAATAAAAACGACACCGTTATTCACAAATTTTGTTGGGTGCAATAAAGACGATACAGTGATACACATATTGTATCAGGTGCGATAGGGAAGGTACGGTGATGCACAGTTTTATATGGTGCAATAGGCACGGTACGGTGATACACAACTTTTATGGTGCGCAATAGGAACGGCACAGTTATACACATATTGAATCGGGTGCAAAAGTGACGGTACAGTGAATCATTATTTGTATCTGGTGCATTAGAGACGGTACAATGTTTCGTTGTTTCGGGTGTAATAGGGACGGTACAGTGACATATTGTATCTGGTGCAAAACGAATGTATATTGATACACACATTTTATCTGGTGCTATAGGGACAATGCAGTGATACACAATTAGCAAAAATGCATTAGGAACGGCTCATGGATACACATATTTTATCGGGTGCAATAGGGACGCCACAGTGAAACAAATATTGTATCGTTTGCAATAGAGACGGTACAGTTTTTCAAATATTTTATAGTTTGCAATACAGACGGCACAATGATACAAAAATTGTATCGTTTGCAATAGAGACGGCACAGTGATAAACACATTTTACCAGTTAGGATATCTGATGCAACCGATAAAATTTGTGTATCACTGTACCGTCCCATTTGCACCCAATACAATGTGTGTATTACTGTGCCGTCTCTATTGCGCCCGTTACGATATATGTAACATTGTGCCGTCTCTATTGCACCAGATGCAATATATCACTCTACCGTCCCTATTGCACCGTATACAACGTGTTTATCACCGTAAATTCCCTATTGCACCAAATACATTATATCACTTTATTTCCCCCTACACCCATTTCAGTGGATCAATGTACCGTCCCTCTTGCACCAGCTACAATGTATCACTGTAATGTCCTTATTGCACCGTATAGAAAGTGTGTATCACCGTACCTTCCCTATTGTACCAAATACAATGTATCACTCTACCGTCCCTATTGCACCCAATAAAATATATCAATGTACCGTCCTTATAGCACCAGCCACAATGAATCACCTTACCGACCCTATTGCAACGTATACAAAGTTTGTATCATCATGTCCTCCTTATTTCACCAGATACAATTTATCTATTTACGGTCCCTATTGCACTCGATAAGAATTCTTTATCACCGTACATTCTGTATTGCACCAGATGGAATGTGTCTATCACTCTGCCGTTTGTATTGCACCCGATAAAATTTATCACTCTACCGTCTCTTTTGAACTAGATACAAAATGTTTTTCACCGTACCTTCCCTATTGTACCAGATAAAATATATCACTCTACCGTCCTTATTGTACTCGATACAATGTATCACTCTACCGTCCCTCCTGTACCAGTTATAAATTTTTTATCACCGTAACTTCCCTATTTTACCCTACACAATATGTATCCCTGTGCCGTCTCTATTGCACACGATACAATTTGTGTATCACTGTTCCGTCTCTTTTGCTGCCGGTAAAATATGTATATCACTGTACCGTCCCTTTTGCACCAAATTCAAAGTTTGTATCAACATATGTTCCCTATTGCTCCCAAAATAATATGTGTATCGCCGTACCGTCCCTATTGCACAGGATACAATTTTTGTATCATGTGCCGTCCCTATTGCACCCGACACAATATGTGTATCACAGTGCCGTATCTATTGCACCCGATGCAATATATTTATCACTTTACCTTCCCTCTTTTATCCGATTCAATATGTGTATCATCATATGTAATATGAATTCGTCTCTTCATTTGTCCTATACAGGAACGGCCTTATTTTCCGTTGGTTCACTCTTTTTCTAATTCGAATTACTCAAAGAGTCTCCATGGCAGTGACTCTAATGGGTTTTGCTAGCTGGGATGTGTTGCCCTCTAGTTTTACCGGTAGCTATTTAAGTTTCGCGGGAATCTGTTGCTCTGTTCTTCATGAAAATATATTTCTTTCCTTTCGTACTCTGAAATGGAGACACCAGTTTCCCCCGAATCGTTGAAAGTGAAATAAATTGTTTCGCTTTATAGCTCATAGTCAAAGCAAAATATTACATCGCTGACGTATGTTTTTTGAAAAGTACACAAACTTACTTTATTTGAATTTTCGTGCTTTTTGTATCTACTACCATGAAGACAAACTAAGGTCCCAGAATTAAGTGCCAGTAACACTTCGCATGATATTGTGTTATTTAAGGGGATAGAAATTACAGACAGATGGAGTGGCGATCTTCCTCACGCATTTGATTTTCTCCTATATGAAATCAGCAGAAATGATAGGCAAACATTTTTTTCATTTTGAGTAAAATTTGAACAAATATTAGTTGCACAAATATTTATAAGACAGAAATGCAATGCATCTATGTAATAGATAAAATTAAACTCCAACTTCGCAGGAAACATGGTGCAACTGCATTACAAAGAAAACGCTGTTAATTTTGTGCAGAGACACACCCAATACTCATTGTGAGTCACATGACAAACCTAAATGGTCAGAGGAAATATTTCCGAGAATCGATTTTCAAAAGCGAAGTCACCGTGAATAAAAGGCAAAAGTTGTTCTTCTCTTTCCTTGACTGAAGCACACAAAATTTGCTAAAAGCAGATATCGAATGTTCTCAGCAGGGCTGGCCAACTTGCCACAAGATGCCCACATAATTCGTTAAACTTTAAAAACCTAATTAAATATCATCTGCCGTTTTCTGGCATTATTAGGAGCTCACCACATTCTCCACGTTAGCAGGATAAGGATTAAGGACAAGCCAGGTGGCTGCACTCTAACACCTTTATTTACAAACACGACATTTGTTTTATTTTTATTCGTGAAAGTAGCCCCATTATATTCTGTAGACTTGTTACATTATGTGTGTCAGACTGCATTATTGAAAATTTTCAAGTGAATAGGGGCCGCAGATACTTCCCTCGGGGATGCAGTTTGTTCAGTCCTGTTGTGAAGCATGAGCTTCCAAATTTTTTTGGCAACGGGCCACACCCCTTGTTGTGGGCTGGTTCGTGGGCAGCACGTGGGAAAATAAGTC
>Ga0123354_10018156_pt1 | contig 11027 bp, 6 predicted proteins | sample TergutLab28metaG_2_FD_97872 | JGI IMG/M metagenome (GOLD analysis project Ga0123354, IMG submission 97872) | Labiotermes labralis P4 segment gut microbial communities from Petit-Saut dam, French Guiana - Lab288 P4 | ecosystem: Host-associated > Arthropoda: Insects > Digestive system > Gut ... | reverse complement strand
TGAATAAAGAGAGACCAACTTGATGTCACTTGCTTTATTATTTCATTATTTACTGCTCAACATGTTTCGGATGTATTAACATCCGAAACATGTTGAGCAGTAAATAATGAAATAATAAAGCAAATGACATCAAGTTGGTCTCTCTTTATTCAACATTTTTGCTACTTTTACTCCCTGGCAGCAAGAAACACTGAATCATTCAGCTCACCTTACCTTTCAGGTTCTGGGAAGTTGTGGCCTCAGTTCATCTCATCTCATCATCAATACAAATCCCCCTTTACCTTCCTGGTATTGTGGTCACATTTCACTTTCACCTTTCGCAGTCCTTCTCCACTTTATGCTTCAACCATCCTGTTCTGCTACTCATCTTGGATACGCCCCTTCTACGGCACAACTACAAGGCCCTGCAGAAATATGCTACAATTACTATGTGCCTCATACATTTCTGATTTAATCAAAGATGAACTGTTGTATGCCAGCAGTGAATGTATCTGCTGCCTGGATTTTTACAGTGCCTGTACTAAAAGCCCCAGGCCATATGCTCATCTATATTTCAGTTTTGAAGAGAACAGGGCCACATTTTGGAAGATTAATTAATATAACTAAACAATACACTCCTCGGAACACAAATTTTACTGAGGAGTTAAACGTGTTTATGCCTTTTTGGAGCCTGAGTGTTCAATACTGTGTTCACAAGAATCTGCCAGTGTTAAATGTGCTATGGCAGCTGAAACCACAAGTAGTCTGTGCATGCACGTTGCTTTGGCCTGTATAACATTTTATAACATGCTCCTCTTTTGCAATATAAAAGTGTTCACTACACGCAAAGCACTCAACATGGAAGACCACACTTTGTTGGCTGTTTGCAATGTAGGAAGTGTGTCATCCCTGTTGTGTGTGTGAAACTTGGAATATTGTATGTAGTCAAACACAACTGTGTCACATGAGGTGTATTTAATGACTATATAATGGACAACTACAGTTTTCGGGATGTACTGGCCATCTTCAGGTTGTCTTAGGGGAACTTAAGATCTTACTATAAGCATGCACGCGTATTTAATGACTATATAATGGACAACTACATGTTTCGGCCTGTACTGGCCATCTTCAGGTTGTTTTAGGGGAACTTAGGATCTTACTATAAGCATGCACGCGTATTTAATGACTATATAATGGACAACTACATGTTTCGGCCTGTACTGGCCATCTTCAGGTTGTCTTAGGGTAACTTAAGATCTTACTATAAGCATGCACGCATATTTAATGACTATATAATGGACAACTACATGTTTTGGCCTGTACTGGCCATCTTCAGGTTGTTTTAGGGGAACTTAGGATCTTACTATAAGCATGCACGCATATTTAATGATTATATAATGGACAACTACATGTTTCGACCTGTACTGGCCATCTTCAGGTTGTTTTAGGGGAACTTAAGATCTTACTATAAGCATGCACACACGTGCATGCTTATAGTAAGATCCTAAGTTCCCCTAAGACAACCTGAAGATGGCCAGTACAGACCAAAACATGTAGTTGTCCATTATATAGTCATTAAATACACCTCATGTGACACAGTTGTGTTTGACTACATACAATTTTCCATATTTGCAATGTGTTATTGAAAATATCAAAAGCTAACTGCCATGTTGACAAAGGGCCCATTAAGTGTATAATGAGCAGTAAATATTCACAGATACTGTCTGTATGGTCACAGGGCTCACTGAGTAGGCACTTAGGAGTGACTAACAAAGCTTGATGCAACATGCATTTTTGACAGCTTTAGTTAAAAAGTAAACAGCAGTCAACAGTCTGATGTCTGTCTGCATGTGAATATTTGCTTGTTGATGGGTGCTTCAGTATTGGCTAAGATAGCAACAGAACTGATTTTGCCAACTCAGTAAGCAATTGTAATTAAAAAAAGAAAGAACAGCTACTGTCTGTGAACAGTGACATTTATTTCCTTCCTTGTGCAAAGAGTGCACCTCTATCAGTTCATCCTTGTGCAAAATGGTGACCTCAACTGCTCACTCAATTATTTTCAGTCATCAATTAATTCTGAGTTCTGTTGATAATCTCACAGCTCATTTTTCTGTCATCCCTACAAACAGTTTAAAATACTTCAACATTTGACATTTATGCACACTGTAGTCTTTGTATGATCACATGTCCATCACTCAAGTTCAACTGGAAGGCTCAAGTTGTACTGAATAACACTTAAAGACTGAATTGTGGCAAAATGAACATGACAAATCTTTCTTGTAATGGTACAGTTAATTCATTACTTCAGAATATTCCTATATGTGATGGTATTCAAGTCACGGTACAATGAAACACTTCTCATGTGAATGCAGGAATATACAGCACATGTACACAGAATGTCAGTTTATGTCACTGGCATAGGAGCAATGAGACAACGAACAGTTCAGAGGGCAGTAGCCTCATTAAAAATTTGGTGCAATCTATATGGGAGCCATATTGTTGTGTTTACTACTAAATAAACTACATTTGGTGCATAATATCTAGACAGAATGAGTCAAACATTAAGGGAGCTGAAAGACATGTGCATCATCAAATGTTTGTTTTCACAATTAGTCAAAAATGAAACCTGACATCTACATTTATCTTTAGAGCAAAACACAAAGTATTTACAAATTGCACAGAATTCTTTTTCTCATAAAAGCCCCACTCTCTCTAGCATCCCAGTCAGGCCTGCCACCTTACAAACTCTACTCTCCTCAACTCAAACTAAGCACTGTGTTGGCTAATTAAGTAATACTGGCCAATACGTAGTTACGTGGGTATAATATGATGTTTTAACTGCAGTGAAGAGTCATACTGTGGTCTTCTGGGTTATGTTACAGTGCAGGTTGGTGGATAGGTACCAGTACTGTGGATGAAGATGCTGATTTCATCCAAAGCATAGAAACCTCTCTACTAAACAACACAGGGCCATACTCCACAAGACACCCACATGAACACTAGTCACACAATTCTTCTAGTTTTTAAGCATAAACAAGGTCTTGCTTACTAGCAAAAGAAACTGGAAAACAGCCAAAAGCGCATGGGAACACCTCAAATGAAACACCTGGTGATTATCTTCAGCACATGCCAAAAAACTCTGCATTTGAACAATTCCCCTTTTTCTCTAAATTTCTACCTGCTTAAATATACAATCAGGTAGAGTCTGTTCAAATGTTATATGCATGAACGCTAGTGCATACTACCTGTGATCTGACCAAAAAAAGAAAATGCACTTCAGAACTTCAAGAAATGTCACTGTGTTGCAAGTGGAACAATGTAGGCCTACATATATTCACATTATTACACATTCCTTGGATAAAAACTTTTGTCAAAGCGAGAACAGGATGTGGAATAAGTAACGAAGGATACAAAATACAGAAAACTAGGACAACACAAAAATATTATGCAGATTTAACACAAAGTATTCACATGTTTCCCCAAAACTAAAATACTACACGGAAGATCCAACATCCCCATAGCTATGTAATGGGATATCCATGGCATGACATGATAGCCATATTTCTCAATATGAATGCACAGCAGAATTCTTGATTTAGGTAATTTCATTTACATACAAAATTACTTACTTATTTACTCCATGGAGCAGTGTCCTTCTTGAGAAGCTAACCAGTTTGCAGCTAGTAAAGAAATTCCCCACACTCTATGGAACCCAAAGGTTCATTACCACATTCACAAGTACCTGCCACCTGTCCCTGTCCTGAGCCAGCTCGATCCATTCCATACCCCCCACATCACACTTCCTGAAGATCCATCTTAATATTATCCTCTCATCTAAGCCTGGGTCTCCCCAGTGGTCTCCTTCCCTAAGGTTTCCCCACCAAAACCCTGCACACGCCTCTCCCCTCCCCCATACGCGCTACATGCCCCACACATTCCATTCTTCTCGATTTTATCACCCGCACAACATTGGGTGAGGAGTACAGATCATTAAGTTACTCATTATGTAGTTTTCTCCACTCCTCTGTTATCTCATCTCACTTAGGCTCAAATAAACACCCTATTCTCATACACCCTCAGCCTATGTTCTTCCCTCAATGTAAGCGACCAAGTTTCACACCCATACAAAATAACAGGCAAAATTATAGTTACAATGTGTACAAAAACTCGCAACAACCAACAGCAGATGAATAACTCAAGGTCACAAACTAAGTAAAAGATAACAGTCTTTCAGGATGTGAAAGTGTGTAGGAAGGTAGATAGTGTACATAGTTGTGATTTTAAAATTTTTCAAACATCTAGGAGCCACTTCCAAATTCTAAGCACCAAAGGGTGATATGCAGCAAGTTTCATACTCAGGATCCACAATTTTGGAGTAACCTGTACAACTCAGTGTTACTGGGCACCAACTGCTCAGTGCATGTAAAATGATACAGACTTTTAAGGGGCAAAATTCTGCAATAATTATGCTAAAATATTAGGCCCCACCATACAAAATTTAGTCGCTGGGCAAACAAGTGCCCGAGATTTGCATACCTTCCTGTCTACACATTTACCATGAAGATGTGTAGTATACTACACCACACAACATGATACACTTCACATGTTCCACCTGGCCGAGATCTCTTCAGATCACACAGATCAGTAGAGACGTCTTATGTGTACTCCATGCAGAATATAAACAGCTACAAGATTGTACTTTAAGTGGCTTACTGTCACATAATTTCAATATCATAACATTGTAATTTTATAATTTTATGCTTGTTACGCATTGTAGAATTTAACATTTTAATCATTCCAGTGAAGGTGATGCAATAGTTAGATTAGCATGCTGGACTTGTATTCCTTCGCTCTAGAAGATTCCTGATGATGGCACACCAGTGCCAAAACATGTACGAGTTTGATACGCAACATATACAGTATTGTATATTATGAAGTGCATTTGTTGGTTGATATATTAATTTTAATATTTTATCTATAACTAAATTTCTGTGCATGAAATGATCAATACAGGATCAACAAAAGGTCCTGATTAGACCATATGGATAATGTGGTGAAACACATTTCTATTTGTATAGGTAGCTGATTAATAAAATGTTTATCAAAATGAGGTACGCTGTAATGAGATTTCAGCCTGACCAGCAAACATTCTGAACATAAGGCAGACATCTGCTGAAAGACAGAAAAAGTGTGTGGCATATCTTTTTGTGATCATCTGTAATGGTGTAAGAATTTGTTCAAAAAAACTTCACAGTTACTGCATCTGATCCTTTCCAAATGCAACTGCAAGTGAAATAAATTCTGTGGGAGAAGCTGGCAAATAACACAATCCTCCATGTGACACAATCAATGCAGCACATTCTAGAATATTCATTCAGTGGCTCCCACATATTATTCCTTTCAAATTGAAATTTCAAAGGATGTAAATAATAAACCGTTCACCATATTAATGGATTTTAATACATTAAATGCTGAAAATGAGGTCTATGATTCCTGTTATAATAGTATTATAAATACTGCCTTCCGTGATGACATACTGTACTCCAATACAGAAACACCAATATTTTGCTTCCTGCTGCATGCAAGCAGCATGCTGGCACCATCTATCAACTATTCAGTGTCTTGCAACACAAAACAAAACCCTTAATTTTCAAACTGATCAAAATGTCCCACACCAAATCTTTATGTACATAAAGGTGAAGTTGTCACTGTGCTTCATTCAACATCACACTATGGAGATGTATTGGGGAGCTGAGGCAGAGCTCCACATGCTATTTAACCAGTGAGGGGAAGTGAAGGTGATAAAAAGTGAAGGGAAGTGAAGTTAAGGCAAGTGAGTTGTAGCTATGAATAGTAAAGTAAAGTGAAGTGAAGGGTTGATAGGATAAGTGAAAAAAAAAAAAGTGAAGTGAAGTGAAATGGTGAGAGGTTCTTTAGGGCAGTGAAGGGATTCATTATTTTGAAATGGTTGTATTCCTATTTAATTCTGTAATTTATGTATTTTTATTGTTATTTTTATGTATTCTTATTGTATGTTTATGTATTTTTATTGTTACATGTGTGTTGTATTGTGTTTCATTGTGTTGTTTTTTGTGTTGTATGTGTGTAAATGTGTACTGTACTACTGCCACCGGGTTTAAACCCAATTGCATGGATGCGATGCATGTAAAACGTGTATTTACAACACTGTAAACTCTTTCACAGTGGCCCCTGCACCGAAGCAACAAAGAGCCATGCAACCGGGAATCCTAGCATCACCAGCAATACACCAGTCCTTCAGAAGAGTGGGCCTCTAACATTCACAAGGAAAATTAGTCGTGACGCTGCCACCAGTTGTTATGAACGACCAGAGGGATTGCATGCGGGCTCTCAATTAACAGTAATAAAACAAATACAAATATATATTGTATATAAAAAAAATCAAGTAAAACATTAAATTTAACAATGTCTTTCTTTTACAACCGACTCGCCTTCGCCTTTGAGTGCATACTATGGTATTCCCCTAATCTTGGCTGAGAGCTAACAATCTTAACTCACATAACCCAATGATTATGAACTGCATCTTGAACTCCATCCTTGGTTGCTGTCCTCGGTCATCTGTACAGGCCAGGTCGGGACCTCCTCTTGCCTTGTCTCGCTCTAGGCTGAACAAATATCGGTGACAATTGGTAGAAAAGTGAGTGCTACGACCCTCAGCCAAGTAATTTATGCTTTATAGTTTCCGCGTGGTCACCTCATTATCGACCTCCCCTTGTTTTACCAAAAGCTTCACCCATTGGTGAGCTACACCCATTAGTACCAAAAGTAGTTTAGTATGATGCACTCGATTGGCGTTTCTTCATTGTCATCATTTCCTGTTCAAAGGTTACTATTATCTTTATTTAGTCATGTTTGTCACGTCGCCCGGGGAATCACAGGGTCTCAGACAGGAAGCCTGATGCATCAAGCTGCTGTATGCAATGTTACACAGCTCTCCTGTGGACTACCACTTCTTGCTGCAGTTATTCTAAAATGAACAAACACCCTTACCAAAACTTCCCCTTGACTCCACGGGCGATATGTGACTTAGTTACAAAAATTCTATATACCTAAATTTATACAATAAGCAATAATATATCAGCTTAAGTCCATCAAGAGGTTAGTACAATAATGACCTTTATATGGGGCTCATAACACAGCAATGCTACAAGGTGACTTGTGGGTAACTCAATGCACCTGAGTCAGTTCCAGAGGTTACTGTGCCATGAGTGGATGGAATATGTGTCAAATATCATCACTCACATCAAAAGGCTATTTGCAACAACTCACTGCAGGCAGCCCTCTGTGACTGACAATGTTCGGATACGCAGTGTCTGTTTACATCGGTGGTGGGATGCCAAGACACACACACTGAGCTGCAATGGGCAGAGATTGCACTGATGGGCTTGGAGCAGGCAAAGGAGCAAACATCATGAGGACCACAGCATTATTGGTCACAATGAAGAGATTTGTGCTGCATTGCTGACAACTGTGACACAGATCAGAGAAGTTACATTACAACTTCACTATTAAAAGATGTTTGTAGCCATCCTTACTGGTGTGTTGTATCATATGGCTCTGCCCATTCAAATGTTAGGCTCTATAATCTGTCTAGCAAATTACTATTTGCCTTCAGCCTTTATTGATGTCAACATGAAAGACCGGTGTCTAAATATTGTACTGCAGTCCATCAGTTGGTTGTCAGCAAAATCATTCAGCAGCTACAATCCATAAATCAGAGTTTAGCAGGGCATGTGGAGAAGATGGATGGGTAATACAAGTACTCTTTTCATTTCTGTACCACCTGGATATGTCAATGAGTTACAAAGAATTTATTCTGTAGAGCTAACTTCTCTGACCTGGAACTTTTTTCTCCACAAAAGCCATTCACGTGGCTAAAAGAGGGTGCTGGAATGTCACGAACTGCCATTCCACAACATCAGGGCACTCCAAAAAACAGTTACCATACTATTATTGTGTGCCTTATGAACAACAAATACAGTAAAACTTGCTATATCACACACACACAGACACTGATGACCCTACTTTGCATGTTGTTAGTGTAACTTCCACCTCAGAAGTGTATGTGGCAGTCACACTGAAATATTAGACAAGTGATGTCTGTCTCTCTCCTCATTACTCTTCTGAAACACTATTGCTGTCTTCTGGGTTGACACCATGTTGTATTCATGCCATAAGTGAACCAAGTTGTGTGAGCAGGAGCATTTGCAGAAGTGGGGAGGAAAGACAGAGTTCATGGACAATATGAGTGACCAATCAGAGCCTGGGCTGGGGCTCGCACTCAGGCACAGGTTGTATGACACAAAGTGTGCGCACTTTCATGTATGACATTTCTGCAACAAGTTACATGAACCTCACAATTGCTTAACAGCATTACGTAAACATCTTTTATAACAAATTTCACCCAAATCAGACAGCAAACATGGACAGTATAGACAGAAATTCATTTTGGCCCCTAAATAAAGTAAAAAGGAATGAAACTCAGGTTGCTGAACAACTTTCTGTAAACAACTCTTATACCAAATTTTATTAAAATTAGACAAACTGTTTATTCACCAATACTAGGTCACATATGTGGCCCGGATAACATATTCGGTATAGCCACTCGCTTTAGCTGGACGATCCTGAGATCGAATCCTGGTGGGATACAAGACTTTCTGCACCCGTCCAGACCGGACCTCGGGCACACCCAGCCTCCTATGCAATAGGTACCGTCTGTCTTTCCCGGGGTAAAGCGGCCGGGTGTATACCTCTACTCCCCCTCTGGGGTGTTTATTACCTGTTCTAGGGTGAACTTTACCTTTACCTTTCCTAGGCCACGGTTAGAAAGACAGGGACGGATTGAGGGACAGACAATGTCTCCACACACAGCGTTCTTCTGTTACTTCGTCAAGAACGCTTCGAAATAAATGGATGCTATGGTGGCAATTCGAATCGCGAGAAATCGAACAACGCATACACAATTAGCGAGAGAGTTCAGGATTGCCAACGCAATAAAAACTACCTACTGTTGTTTCTATACGTTATTTTTCCTCAAGCAGAGATTATAAAGTAGTGGAAACTACTGGGTGGTACTGTATCATTTGGAATTACCATCTATGTAAACAATGACACTCATCGCGTATACACGGGTTATAAAGCACACATGTTCCTTCTAAAAGACATATTACAAGTGTGCCTGTATTTCTTCCATCTGTTATTCTGCACACCCAACTACCGGCCTCACACTTGCGTGTAGTTTCTACGAACATCACAGATGGCAGGACGAACGTTTATGGTACGTACTGCCATCTGTGCTGAAAATACGTCTCCATCCACATACTGTTAGCGGAGCATCGAGCTTGGAGGTCCATTCATGAAGTCCGTGCATGCACCATGATGTCCTAAGCAATAATTAGATTTATACAGTTTCTCGTGGTACGAAGTGAATGAAATGAACACAGAATGGGAAAGTCGTGTCTGTCTCTATTCTAATATTTTACCCCCGAAATTGCTGGACGGATTTCGACATTTCGTAGTTGTGTAAATCGACACTAAAAAAGTCGTGTGGCTTATATATATTTACTGCAATTGGGTTGTCACCCGGTGGCAGTGGTTATTTTACATGTAAACAAAACATGAATTTGATTACTACTAGATTTAAGTCGGGAGGGCTACATGAGAAGCATGTAGTGGCAACTTGGAATCTTGGGAACCATCTCAGCGTTTGCTTATAGACACAGGGAAACCAAGAAAAACCTGTGTCGAAGTGGCCGGTCGCAGGAACTTCCGAATTCTGACTTCTAGCCAGCAGTCCGGCATCTAAAGTAAAAACAGCAATACACACACAGTACAGCAAATACACATAAGATAACTACAACAATACACACAAGACAAATACAACAATACACACAAGACAACTACAAAAATACACACGGCCAACCAGCAACAATTATACACAAGACAACTTAAAATTAGCAACAATAAATGCTGTCTTACTTTTGTATAGTATCTACATTACATGAAGATCAGTCCAATCTCCATCGCGTTCCTTCATGGAGAAAACTTCTTCTTGGTAAATTTTATATTATATTGTATTATTTTATATTATATGTATTTCAAGCAACAGACGTATATTTACATTCATAATTCAAACTGCACTTTTTTGACAAATAATAAAAATAATATATATATATATTCTACTATTTTATAGTTTGCGTTTTCTACGCATTTCGGTTTAAATTAGCCATCTTCAGGGAGACTCAATCACAAACGAAAACAGGATTACTTTAACACATATACACATTGCCTCTAGGTAATAATATTTACCAGACACAGCAGCCAGACGAAAGTTACGTACACAGACATAAACTATACATTTTAACCTGATATTACCATCATAGATGAAACAATAAGCAATAATATTAATTATATTTTAATTATATTATTATATTCACATGTATCTGCAACACCGTATACATTTTTGTACTGCATATTTGACGACATTGTGTATTTATGCTTTCCTTGTCACTGAGTCTCTGTGAAGATGGCTTATTTAAGCCGAAACATGTAAAGGAATGTGAACTTTAAAATCGTACAACATGTATATTATTTGTCAAAGAAAGAGCAGTTAGTTTCAAATATACTGTACAATAAGTATACTCTTTTGTAACCAGACAGTACAGAACACTTTGTTGGACTAGACAGACAATGACGATGAAGGCAGCACCCTCTTCCGAAACGTCCATAACACTTTGCCATTCACCATTACATCATCTCGCACGATACTTAAACCTTCATTAACATCGATATCACAAACGCAAATCTAGCAATCTAACAGTTGCTCAGCTAGTCATAAACATCGCACTTTATCCTCATTCAGTAGCACGTCAGCTGCGCTAATATTTTTGTCTTTATTGTTATTATTATCATCATCATCATCATCATCATCTCCTTTATGCAGGGTATTTATACTTATATTCCTGAGACAAACTATGTCCCTAGGGAATACAGTGTTGCAGCTATTC
>Ga0123354_10018154_pt1 | contig 11027 bp, 8 predicted proteins | sample TergutLab28metaG_2_FD_97872 | JGI IMG/M metagenome (GOLD analysis project Ga0123354, IMG submission 97872) | Labiotermes labralis P4 segment gut microbial communities from Petit-Saut dam, French Guiana - Lab288 P4 | ecosystem: Host-associated > Arthropoda: Insects > Digestive system > Gut ... | reverse complement strand
TATTGCCCATCATAATTCTCTCTTTTATGCATTTGTTATTATTGTTAGTGTTACCAATGATATTTCCCAGGTACTGGAAGCTCTGAACTGCTTCGAATGTTTTATTTCCAATTCGTAGATCCCTAGCGTTTCTCCTATGTTCATAGGTGGATGTAACCATATATTTAGTTTTATATTCATTTATTTCCATTCCCAGTTTACTCGTTTCCTCTTCTAGGTCCAGGTACACTTCGGTTAGTTTTTTCTGTGTCCTTGCGACCATCACAATATCGTCAGCGTATTATTATTATAATTATTTAGATTTTAAGCTCTTTCTCCATCAGCTTGTAGACTACGTATTTTCACCGTCACTCAAAATGTTAGAATGTGTAGTATTTTGACCTATTCGTAGTATGTTACTGTTATATTACACTCTACTTATATCCAAGTTAGATTTGCCTAACTTGTATGGAAAAACATCAGGACGACATCGAACGGAAATTTGCATCTCTATGCTTCTGTCGATTGTTTTTCCTCGTATTTGTTATACTTACACGCTTGAGCGTCTAAAGGTTACATACTTTACAGACTATAAGGAATCACCTTGATCCCTCTTTTTATCCATGCTATCGTAGTATCAAGTTTTTTCCTCCTTTGATTGATGGTGTTAGACTCAGAATTCCCACTCGTAATACTTATTAGACACGTTGCCCCGTTTTCTTTATCAAATATAAATTCCCCTTCCTCTCTGTGTGCGACAGCTGCAATGCTGTAGATATTTTTAATGAGCAAATTATAATTCTGAAACATATTTCACGCCTGTAGTTCTTTCACTGGGGTTCGTTTTAATTGTGTTTCTAATTGTTAGCTTATTTGCCCTTAAATTGAACATACAAATATAAATTTGTTGATTGTTTCGTTGTGTTTGTGTTTATTTGTGTAATTTGTGTTGTGTTTGTGTCTATTTGTGTAATTTGTGTTGTGTTTGTGTATTTGTGTAATTTGTGTTTGTGTTTATTTGTGTAATTTGTGTTGTGTTTGTCTCTATTTGTGTAATTTGTGTTGTGTTTGTGTTTATTTGTGTAATTTGTGTTGTGTTTATGTCTATTTGTGTAATTTATGTTGTGTTTGTGTTTATTTGTGTAATTTGTGTTGTGTTTGTGTTTATTTGTGTAATTTGTATTGTGTTTGTGTTTATTTGTGTAATTTGTGTTGTGTTTGTGTTTATTTGTGTAATTTGTGTTGTGTTTGTGTTTATTTGTGTAATTTGTGTTGTGTTTATTTCGTGCTGGTTTTGTAAGTGACCATTGCGTTGTTAAACTAGCACATTAATAAATGAGAATTGAATAATCATAATAATAATAATTTTTATGCAAGATATTTTCAGTTACATACCTTAAACAAATCCTGTCCTGGGGTGTAAAATGGGGCAGCTATTCTGTGACTACAGTCTGTGGTGCTTTTATGTCAGTACTTCCCAACGTACATGCGCAGTGCTCAATATGGCTGTTTTTTGTAATTCCTTAATGTTGTGCTTCCAGGTACGTTTCTTACGCATTTTCTGAGTTATTATTATTATCATCATCATTATCATTATCATCACCTGCTGCTGCTGCTGCATTCCCCAGACATTTTGTAGGTTCAGTCCCAGTTTTGCAAGAAAAAATATAATTGAACTTTTAAATATTGCATTTGCAGGTGATATGTGGAGACTAAAAGCAAATGTCATCTTGTGATTACATTGAAACAAAATAAAAAAAAATAGTTTCACGATCATTTGTAATCATTTAGGAAACTAAGACATAATCTGAGTCACGGGATAAAAGAAGCCCTGATGTCCCCCTAATGTAACAGGCTCCTGGCTACTGTCAGGAAATTACTGTGAATCTATTTCACCAGAATATCTGCACTCGAATGAAAATGTGTGCATTCGTGATCTCCTTTGTTGGACAGAATCACAGGAGAGAAAACGATTATATGCTATGTGGGTATCTTTGGACGACATATGTACTGGTGAGGATACCGTTATTCTGGTATAGGCCTATGGCACTGCGTCATCGGATTGGTAATCAGATTCCGACGATTCGAGGCCTTATCTCCAAGACTCGTGGTCGATCTATTGACGCTTTGACCCAGCCTTGTTTCCCAGAAAGCGGTATCTTGAACTACAAAGCTGCGAAAACCGCAGAATTCGAACTGATATTATTTTTCTCTTTTGTTCTAGGTAAGTGTGTGAACATCGCCCATCATATTTCCCATACACGAATGTGTCACCACGAGACATGTAAGTTCTAAGTCACTACATGCTTCTCATGTAGCCCTCCCGAATTAAATTTATTAGTAATTAGCTTCATATTTTGTATACATGTAAAATAAATGCTGCCACCGGGTGGTAACCCAATTGCAGCTTATTATTATTATTATTATTATTTGTTCTGTCAGTTCGATTGCTTCGAGGATTTCGCTGAGCACGATACAAGTACAGTACAATTATGGGAAGGAAACTGACGACTCCAACAGAGGGCGCGGATGGAACGAACTCGTGTTTGTTTCACCGAGCACAGTTGCTTACGAGTAACTTGATTTTGTTCAGTAACTTCACCTCTGAACACGTAACAACATTCAGAAGTTTTTAAAACGCTATAGGAGTCTGACAGCGACGAGTAGGTCCGAGGAAATATGAAGATGTGTTTAACCCCTTAAAGTCAATGTCACTGTATGTACCACCAGGTTTAACGTTAAAAAAATTAGGCTTTCTGCCCACACGGTATATTTGTGTTTTGTGTGGATTCCAGAAGAAACAGGATATTGTTGAATAAATACATAACAATAAAATAATTGTAAATTGCATGTGAGGGTGGGTAAATACTGGATTTATCAGGTTCTGGATTGGAACGAGTGGGACTAGTAAATCGTTGAGTTACCTAAAGGAGGAAATTTCTTGATTAGCTTAGCGACTGGTAGCTTCTCAAGCATTATGCTGCCTGGACGTTACAGTATCTAGTAACTATGAAAAGTTATGTAGGTGTGTGTGACATCACAGGTGGCTGTTAACTGTGCCTCCATCCTTATATGACATCTATTATTTTACATCACATCGGTCGTTCATAGGGTTTGCTTTCTGTAAACATCACGCGGTATCTAACTGTAGTGATGCCAAGGAAACAAATCCCATGGATGAATCGAAGAATGGTTTTCCTTTCGCTACTGGCTGTAATATTCTCCTGTACGTCAAGAAATGCAAAGCGCTCGTTGCGAGCTACGGATATCACTTCGTTACTATTACCAGCATCTGTGTGAACGGAGTGGTTAGATAACTGCAAGGAATACGGGAAGTTCGCTGGAAGGCAAAGCGTAAGAACCGCAGGGGATACGATGAGGTGGTCCGTGTACTGGACTTCTGTCCATGGCCTCGGTGGAATTACCCTGACACTGGTTATCCGGATCGGCTTGGCCCTTCGGATAAACATTTCCGTAGTTTAATTGTTGTACGTCATTTTATGGCTTTAATTTTTTCCCCCATTCGTCAAATGTATTAATATTTTATTTGTACGTAAATAAATATGTTGCCTAAAACAGCCGTTTGTAGAAATTTTATTTTTCCACTTCAGACTGCCAGTGTAGCCTGTTTTCAAAGCAAAATCCAGTTATCCGGTTGGCTCGTCTTCCTCATTAATCCGGGAAAAAATGGAGTTCTACTGTATCCAGGTTTCCTGCCACGTTTAGTCTTGTACTTATAGTTCTATCCTTGTTTATAGAACAGTTTAAATACCTTTGCAGGGTACTTGGTTGTCTCTAAGAACTCTCATTATCTGCCCGAAGTTGTTAACAGGGACCTTTGTTTTTACCTGAACAGCATGACGCCAGAAAAATGTCTGCGGATTAGTACATAACTCGTAGGATTAGACAGTTTGCTCATTTTAATACTTTTACAGTGTACTGAACTTCGCAGCACCAGACGGCTGGATGTCGCTCCTGCATGCTTTTAGTAACAGAGCACGTGCTTAGCTTTGCGGCCCGCGGCCTGGCCATTGAACAAAATTTAGAACACTCATGTAACCGAGCCCTTCTAGAGAATCTGACAGTCTCTCATCTAATTAAAAATTTACGCCCTTTTTTAGAGTCCAGTTCACAAGAGTTCGCTACTGGAACCCGTCCTGACACGCAGTCTGCAACCTCCCACGCTGTTTAAGATTCATTTTAATATTATTCGACCATCAATGCCTAGACATTGTTTATAACATTATGTAAGTTGCTGGTTTTATTATGATATCTGTTGCTTATCTTCTCGCCCAACCGCCAAGCTGATGTAGGCCCACGACTCTTTTTTTTGGGCTGTCAGAGACTTTTTATTCTCTGTACTTGTCTTCGTAGCTATCCTCTCTATTTACAGGCCGTTTTCTGTGCCCCGTAACTTGGGGTCGGTCCGTGTTCGGTGACACTGGGCCCAGTTAACATGATTTGACACTGGTTAGACACAAAATCGGAAAGAAGTTAGAGAAATATCTAACAAGACAGGCAGTGTGCGTGTAATGTACGATTGAGGCGCCTTCGTGCAACCATTGTTGCAGTGGAAAATCAATAAGTAGTATACATTCTGAGTGTGTATTTTTGCTTTAGGTGTCCCACATGCAAGGCACATGCGCCATATTGTCACCTGTGGCCTGTCCGGATCTACAACATTCTAACACATTATCTCATAAACGGCACGATTTTCGGAAGGGGGGGGGGAAGTTCTGGGAACATAAAATGTGTTTTTCATTTTCTCTAAAATTGTGTCTAAAACATTTCCCATTCTAAGAACAATTAAGCGAGACGTGATCAAAAATGTATGTTGGTGATGACGTAAAGTACCCGTTACTCGTATCTGATTGAATGAAACTTGAGTTTTCTGGAAAGATTTTCGAAAAATACTCATATAAAATTTCTTGAAAGGCCGTCCTGTTGGAGCAAAGTTGTTGCATGCGGACAGACAGACAGACAGACGGAATTGCATGTCGAAGCTCGTAGTCGCTTTTCGCAATTTTGCGAATGCGTCGAAAAATTACTCATCCGACAAATTCCACTATATTGTAAGCAATGATTAGTTTGTCATGACGTGTATGTCCCACATTTAAAAAGATCAGAAACACCGGATTGATATTCATGGAAACAGAGTACCGTACGGGACACTACTTTGTGCAACTGTGTGCCCAATATTGCAGTACAGTTGTCTGATAGAAGCAGGTGTGAGTGGGACGATAGGATACTATTACACTGTATTACTGACGAAAGCGGGAGAATATGTACTGTGTTACTGGGGCTCAGAATAGAGTCCACTGGTGGAGTGATGTGAAAACTATGAGGAACTACTTCGAGGTCTATTAAAATATGGGAATGATCCGATTAGCTGAGCTGTTGTTAACCTTCTGAAGTACTGCCCTACATGTCTTTGAGTTACAACCATTGTCGATTAGGCAGCACTTACAGTGTGCAAATAGACAAATGGAAAATGTAATTTTTGCACGATAGATGGATAATTAAATAATATTCAGTTGTTCGTAGCACTTCGGAACTGATGCTGGCAGGTCGGATATGCGTAGCCGCATGATGGGACTTGGTTAAACAAACGTGACTTCATGCAGATAGAAAACTACGATGAGCGCTGTTGTTTTGGTGCAAGATGTCTTTATTATGACGAACGTGGTAGCTTCAAATCTGACAGAAGGCGGTGTATTGGGGGGTGGGTGAAACAGAGTAACAACTTTTGTGAAAATTTGTGTCGCCTGTATGGTGTGAATTAGGAAAGCAAAAAATGAAATACTGAGGTTATTATATGAATGATGAATACGAGTATATTCGGCTGTTTATAGCGTTTGTCTGTAATTTGCATTCATGCAAATCGCCATTCGTATTCCACCTTTGTTTCTTTGTGGCGGTTTGATGCTGCAAAGCAGTATTATTTATCAGTACTGCTGTTACAATATCAGGGGTATATACGAGGGGGTGCTGATAAGTCCTTAGCCCGACCTATTCCCAATGTCGTAGGACGGAATCGATAGTGTCGTTGGAAAGAGGGGTCTGTTCATGCGCCGAATTGCAAGTCTTTTCTTGTTACAGAGGCTGAAAGGAAGCATGTCAGGCGACGCGCGCTATTTCAACAACATGGAGACGCGAGATGTCATCAAGTTTTTTTTTCCTGCAAGGCAAGGCGCCAAAGGAAATTTACGCCATTCTGATAGAAACATTAGGGGAACGTACACCATCATATGCCACCGTCAAAAACTGGATGGCCCAGTTTAAACAGATGATTTTCCACCTGTGATGCGCCTCGTCCAGGACGAAACAAAACAGTGACCACCCCGGAGATTATTGATCAAATTCACGAGCTAATATTGGAAGACCACCGGATTTCGGCTAAATCAATAGCTGAGCAACTGGGCATCTCACGTGAGCGGGTTGGGTCCGTCATTTATGAAGATCTGGACATGCGGAAGCTCTCCGCGAAGTGGGTCCCGAAATTCCTGAACGCGGATGAAAAACGTCAACGGTGCCATTCGTCTGAGCAACTTTTGGAATTTTTTCGGCGCAATCCAAAAGATTTTCTGTCGCGATTGTTGACCATGGACGAAACCTGGTTATATCACTATGATCCGGAGACAGAGCAACAATCAATGGAGTGGCGGCATAGCGGCTCACCGCGCCCCCAAAAATTCCGAGTGCAAAAATCCGCTGGAAAGGTTCTCGCCTCGATTTTTTGGGATCAAGACGGCATCCTCCACATTGATTATCTTCCAAAGGGCCAAACTATTAACATGGAGTATTACTCATCTCTGCCGGTGCAATTAAAGGACATTTTGAAGGAAAACGACGCGGGAAGATTACCAAGGGGGTCTTGTTCTTGCACGACAATGCCCCGGCTCACCAGGCACGTCCAACCCAGAAGAAACTGGCCTACCTGGGCTTCCATTGTCTTGATCACCCACCCTATTCTCGGGACCTGGCCCCGTCGGACTACCCCTTGTTCCCTGGACTGAAAAAAACAATTGAAAGTTCGCCATTTTTCGTCCGACGCGGAGGTCATTGCTGCCGCGGAGACCTGGTTGGACGGACAACATTCTGAATTTTTTTTTTGAGTGTCTTGCAAAGGTTAGAGCAAAGGCCAAGATGTGTATTGCGTTTCGTGGGGAGTATGTTGAATAAATCCCGAGTTTGGTCGCTGTAGGTTGTTTCCTTTCTGTTCTTCCTTTCTGTTCGGGCTAAAGACTTACCACCACACCCTCGTATTAGCCGATCCCATTGACCGCGTAGTCTAAGTCGTGTGTCTGTTGCCGCTTGCTTGCGGGGATTGCGGATTCATCCCGCCGGAGGTCGTGGTTGTCTGTCTCTTGTGATTGCTGAGGTAGAGAGGTCTCTGTGACTGGCCGGACACACGTGCAGAGGAGTCGTACCGAGTGTGTATGTGTCGCTGAGTGCGATCAGGTGCAACAGAAACCATCTCCACCGACGATGAGTAGGTAGAAGAGGTTAGAGTAAGAAAGACAGTGTATGTATTGGAGAACTGTTGGAACATTGTGTCCGTATCTTGATTAGAAATTAAACACAGGCCTAGCCAAGTGGCCGCTCGCTCTAAGGCGTGGGTCTGTGGCCGCCCGCTTGCAGGGATTGTGGACCCGAATCTCGCCGTGGGGAGTGAATGTCTCTTGTGAATGATGCGTGTTGTTAGGTAGAGGTCTCTGCGTCGGGCTGAGCACTCGTCCAGGGGAGTGCCACCGAGTATGGTGTGTCTGAGTGTGATCGCGAAAACACGTAAGGGAAGGTCATGACCCGGAATCGGGCCGATACGCCACAAAAAAAATTAAATACAGATCTGTAATCGTTTCAAATAGCGTTAACAACGCCAAAACCCAAAAGAAAAGAAAATAAAACAACAGCAGCAAAATCACCATTATCTTCATCGTCGTCGTCGTCATCATCATCATCATCATCATCATCATCATCATCATAGGTTGAAGGAAATTAGATTAATGAGAATGTAATGTGAAGGACGTACACGCATTAGATTCCAGTGAGTTTTTACCATTTTTTCCGGATTTTATCGTTCCTGTATGGGGCGTTAAAAGAACTGAGAGATCATGTAATTATCGCCTTACAGTGGGGGTAATTTTAAATTTCCGCAATGTGCCAGGGAAGTATCCTGGACGAGCTGAAGGCGACTGAGGCCGTTTGGATGTTCTCCTATCCGACTGAACCGCTGTGTGCCTCAGTTTATTTCCCACGTCCAGTCTGCAGCTCGTGTACAGCGAGACAGTTGATTGATGCAGGACGCCAGTGAAAAGCAGTGCTATATAAAAAGTTCAGTCAATCTGTCTGTCTGTCAGTCAGCAGAAAGCCGTTGAATCATCTCTTAAAGATAATCATTATAGCTCCGAATTTTATTCAGAACTGCTCGCAGTAAAGCAGCAACATTTTAATTAAGAGCCTTCTTGAGTTCTATGCTTGTTTACTCAGCCCTAAATTTGGCGATTTTACCTTGTGTCGAGCACTTACAACAGACTCCTATACAAAGAAATTAAGAGAGACACTTGGCCCTAGGACCGGCTACCAATCGGTGGTTTTCGTTGTTTTCCTCATTCTCGCCACAACGGTATCGAAAGTTCATTTGCATTACTCCAAGGCGTTTCCTTTGCCCTCCCGTTCACCATTCACACATCGTCGTTAAATAAACCAAGAACAAATAAATGATTGGCCTGCTGTACTTGTAGAAGTCACGTTACGCCACAATTTATATTTCACATGATAACGTGTTCCGTGTAGTGACAGCAGAACCATGGCTGTTTTGCCCACGTCTGGTTAGTTCTACTCCTCCACAAATTAGCCAGCCAGAGAATAATCGCATCATTCCACTGGGATCCGTTGAGGCGTGATGCTCTTTGAAATACTGGGGTTGTGAGAATGTTTTGCGCCCACCTCACTTGCTGACTCCGTTCCACGGGCAGCGATTGGTACAACTTTTGGCCTCGGTGTTGGTTCTGCGGCTGTAATCTCGTTAGAAACTATTGTCTGTAGCGTACCTGCAACCATCCTAAGTCTGTTCACATTGTCTGTGTTGTTACTTGCTTTGAGATGCTTGTACTAATTAGTGCACAGTGTGAAATACATCTGGGTTCCGTTAGGATGGGAGGTAAAATATACCACAGTGGCGCCACGATTCAAATAATCCTTTCTTTACATAGAGGTGACGTAGCAGTCCCCAATTCTGACGGAAGAATGTAGCGCATTTGTCAGCTGTACGCTAAACTTCGAAGCTTGCGGCTGAAAGAATCGCCAGATCATAAACTTGAACAGCAGACAGTGACGTGCCTGGCAAACAGGTGACTCATTTTCGAAGCAGACGCTGCTGAGCGGTGATAAAAGGAATTATAAAACCACGGAGGAACAACGTGACTGCTATCCCAGCTTGATAACCTCGGTCTACCCGCTTCGAATACAGACCTACTACATAAGACTCACATTTCGTGTTTCGTTTGCTTTCACAAACAAGAATGTTGTAGATCCATATTCCGTACGTTTATACCTCCCTGAAGATGGCCATAAGAAGTGGCCGAAACACGTTCGAGGACGTCCTGCAATAAAACTGCATCAAAATACTATTGTGTGTTTGTTGATATTGATTTTGTATTCAGGTGGAATCTTGCTTGAAAGCAGATATTGACATTTGTGACATTCAGAGATGTTTTAACATTAGAATAATCGGGAAACGGCAAGTACTTGGTTTAGAATGTCGTGAAGCAGTAATAAAAATTGAAACACTTTTCATTCATATCAGAAATGTACAGCTTATTACTCTCCGATAGTAAAAAACAATGAAGGTACTTTTGTGTCCGATACCGTCTCGTTTTCGAAAGAGCGTTGCTTTGTTTGAAGGTTCCCACGTCTTGTACTCTTGTCCTTCTGATAACAACAGTATTAGATGTGATACGCGGATGTGTAAAGAGCGTTGGTGGAATGGTAATGACTGGGGAAAACCGAAGTACTCGGAGAAAACCTAACTCATTGACACTTTGTCCAGATCTGACATGGGCTGGCCCAGTATTGATCGCTGGCCTCCGTGATTAGTTGTGTACGGCACAGAGAACACAAGTGTGCTGCAATTAGAAAGACGAATCGAATGCTGTGTAGGGAAATACAAGGGGAACAATAGTTGTTTATTGTGGGAATCATGCGAGCACACAAACACACTCTGTGGGAAAAATGTACGAGTTGTCGGTAGTAAACTGATACACACAGAAATGCGAATTATTGCGAATGATTGTGCAACAAACTGTAATGTGTAATAAAGTACGGTGTCAAGTACCTTTTATGACAGAGCCAGACTGAAAATTATTTTAGGTATGTAGCGATCTTGTGTAGGTCCTCTGTGTTACAGTCACTTTCATTCTCTATTAGCATGGATTTGCACAAAGGAGTCCAACGCATGTCCAATCAAATCGGACCGACCCACAAGGCATAAGGGAAGTTTACTCGGACAAATCATCCAAATTTTTCTCGGATTGAAAAGTAGTTCCAAATTTTTTTGTTTAATACCGCGCCTATATATAGACGTAACGTTTTATGGCTCGTGATTTCTATGACGTGTCTAATCCTCTAACATCCAGCAATACTCAGAAATTTACGTAATACGTATTACGAATATGTGTCACAGCCACAAGTCTTGGAGCGACGTGTTTTGGAATGTGATTCGAATGCGTTATGTTTTGACGAGCGACATTAAGGACCATTATAAGTCTGTATTATAGGTAGGGTAAATGTTAAACGAAACAACAAAATGACTCATCTTTCTACTTCGAAACCATTTCAAATAAATTAATAAATAGGCCATTAATTTTAATATGTAATAAATTTCTTAGTATTTGAATAAAGATAGACCAACTTGATGACACTTGCTTTATTATGTCAATTTACTGCTCAACATATTTCGGATGTTAATACATCCATCTTCAGGAGCTTGTGACTACTTGGTGCGTTGTTGTGTTGGCTGTATTGTGCTGACTTGAGACGTGTTGGTG
>Ga0123354_10018153_pt1 | contig 11027 bp, 4 predicted proteins | sample TergutLab28metaG_2_FD_97872 | JGI IMG/M metagenome (GOLD analysis project Ga0123354, IMG submission 97872) | Labiotermes labralis P4 segment gut microbial communities from Petit-Saut dam, French Guiana - Lab288 P4 | ecosystem: Host-associated > Arthropoda: Insects > Digestive system > Gut ... | reverse complement strand
TCTCTCTCTCTCTCTCTCTCTCTCTCTTGTGGTGGGATAGAAGAATTTTTTACGTGGATAAAAGATGAAGTTGTGACATGCCAAAACAATATTTCAAATCCATGGAACAATCCGGGCGGAAGACATACATAAATCTATGTGTCTGTACTTATATTACCACTAGGTTGGTAACAATGTCGTTATACGTGAGACACTCTTGTCGAAGAGACTGATGTCACAATGAACAGTGCATAAAAAAGGGGGGGGATAATTTATACTTAGTGAGAACCCGCTAATCTTCCCATACCCATAGTGTTGCTCTTGACCTGTGTCAAAGATGTATCTTATTGCGCTATCTCTTGTTCGTAGCTTTTCTCTCCACCTCCTGGGCTCACTTCATTGAATATCCGGGTGTGACCTCGACGTTGTGCAGCAAGTTGTTATCTAAACCCGCCATCTGACCCTTGCGATCTCTAGCTTACTTAATCATCCAGACCAGAACATATTTCTAGACCTCTCCACACTTACTTCACATCCATCTACACCGTCAAATTACAGCCGCTCTTTCTTACCCACAAGCTGTGGTTTACGTCATTTGTCCACAGTTCCCAGACGGATATGCTTCCCAGAATGTACACAGTTCTGACTTTTCGCACTTTCTAATAGTTTGTTAAAAATAGTGATTGTCAGGTAATTGATGACAAGATTTCATCCCTGTCCATTTCCTGTTTATCCCTTGAACATCAGGTTCATTGATTGGAATGGCGTAATCGGAACAGCGACTAGCCTGCTGACTGGATAGCCGAAACAACTGTTCGGTTCGCGACAGAAGCAGCATATTTAACTCTTCTTCAAAGAGTCCAAATAGGCTTTGGGCCAAACCGGCCTTGTATTCAGTGGGTAGCGAGGGCTCTATCCGAGCGGGTAAAGCGACGGTGGCGAGAAGCTGACTATTCACCACAATCTAGTACCGAAGTTAAAAATTACCTTACGACGTCAGCTGACGCATTTTAAATGTTGGCTGTCGTGGAAAGCAATTTTATTGAGATATTTTATGTTCTACTTGTCGTCTTACATTAAACATTGCTTTTTAGTGGGATGTGGTTATAGGCGCGCATAGGGGGTATGCCGGTTGTACTGTGTGTGCCTTGTTTATCGGGTGTGCCGGGTGTTCCTGGTGTATTGGGTGTGTCGGGTGTACCGGGTGTGTCGGGTGTATCGGGTGTGTCGGGTGTACCGGGTGTCGGGTGTATCTGATGTCCCGGGTGGGCTTGATGTAGCGGATGTTCCGCGTGTACCTGGTGTATCAGGTATGCCGGGTGCTCCTCGTGTATCGGGTGTCGGGTGTACATGGTGTATCGGGTGTGCCGGGTGTACCTGGTGTGCCGGGTTTGTCTGGTGTAACGGGTGTGCCAGGTGTGACCGTCACAATATTTGTTATTTTGTATCTCATTTTTTAGGTTGGTATTTTTAAAGTATAATTTAGTTGTTAATTTGAAGGAGGAAGCTCTAGATCGCACTATGTGGAGGAATCGTTTTAGTGGAGGCTTTGGACCTGTCGTCAGACAGAATACTGAATGAATGAATGAATAATTAAGTTACAGTGTCTTTAGTTTGTGCAGTGAATAAGAAACATATCGCACCAATAAATACAGTGCACTTAGTTGGGTCGGCTCTTACGTAAGTAATTATTAAAAATAATGCCGTTTATGATTGTTCAATAAATATTCGCATTTTAAAGAATCAATAATAATAATAATAATAACCATTATTAGATATGCTTCGCACGGTTAGGTAGCTGCGTGACCCTGTGTGGTTTTGTACACCGGTATAAATATTTCAGATTACTCTGAATGTGTTGCCAATCTACGAACTGCCAGGAGACAATCTCTGGGAGATTTAATGCATTCCCGGACACCTAAGAGCTAAAAGCTCATCGTATATCCGAACAACGACAGTCGTGTTACTTGACTTCCTTATTAAACACATTTCACCCTACCATTTTAAAGCATTTTGGTAACTGTATGTGCCCTATTAGTTAACCTTCAAAAACTTTGACTTTCACCGACAAAATGTATTTGTGGGTTGTATGTGACTCAGAATAAGGCGTTGGATCTTTGTAAAGGAACGGACATGTCCAAATGTTGAGGCCTTCTCTCACAGCGGTGGAAATGAAGATTCCTCTCTTCTTGTATTAGACTCAGTCTCTTTGGCCGACTGGTTTGTGACGTTTCGAGTAATGATTTCCTTTATTCTCAGGGGTCAAATTGACAAAGAAGACAGAAATTGGCTTAAAGGAAGTGATTGTCCTTCGATATATTAACTCGATTCTTCGGTACCATCTACATGGCAGTCATTATCTAAAGCAGGCCCGCTTAACCCATAGTTCGCGGGTAACAGTTTGCTCGGGACACAGTGTAAGGTCGCCCGCCGAGGCACTGGAAATGAGAAAATATCTTTTATCCCTTTCCCTGGCAAGGCGAAACGCCGAAGCAACTGTGTGAACTTATGAGGTATTTACTTACGGAGACATGCGTCACATTACTAATTGCTTTTCAAAATGTGCTAAAAATGGCGACAACCTAACTTTGATATGGAATTATAGTTTTATATTTTTTTCTATTACCATCATTGTACACAATTTCACAAAAAGGTAAAGTTCACCTTAGAACAGGTCACGAAGGCCCAGAAGGGGAGTAGAGGTATAACTATAACTATAATCATCGGCACTAGACGGACGGTGGGTAGTTTGCGCCACTACTTGGCCGCTGTTTTCCCGGGAAAGCCTTGTTACCCATTGAATAGGAGGCTGGGTGAGATCCATTGCCGTTCTGGACGGGTGCGGAAAATCTTGCCCACACCGCGATCGCTTTGCCGGAACGTGTCGGCCCGTAACGTGTCACTATACCGACTATTCTGTCCCGGCCCACATAATTTCACATTATGTATATAAAAAATACAGGGGTAAAATTATAATTATATGTATATTTCTTCATTCCTCATTTTGCTTTTCGAACTTCAAGTTGCTAACTAAATTTTGCTGAACATGCCAACACCGCTTAATAGTTTGGTCAGGCCTGCTCTAAAGGGGTACAATGGTGAAGGAATACTTGTTACATCCGCTTTTATAAGACGAATAGGACGTTCCTGTGTTTGATGACTCCAAAGTGGGTAAAATATTACATTGTTAAACAATTAGGTAATTAAAGACCTAGATATAGTCACGTAATACATTAAACGATGCTTAATCTTTTCCAGTATTATGACCATTTCAATTTATCTTCTTCGTACTTTGTATTCTCGTAACTAATAAACGTTTCAGTCCGTAGTATCTGTCATACAGCCCATATAACGTCGAATTACAGGGTTATTACTGAAAAATTAAGACCCAAATATACGAAAGAATAAGTCGTGTCGTCTTTTAAGATGCCATATCGTTTTTAGCCTCAAGGTAATGACCAAATCGAGAAAACCCTAGGACAATTCTGTCTTACACGAGATAGAAATTTGATTCTCCGACTTACGGGATTTGAAAAAGTAGCTACGCCATTTCAGTTCTGAATTATTAAAGTGCTGGCACAACAGCCAATGGGGCAATTGCAGAGATAGAACAGGAACGTAAGAAAATTAGACAAGTAACAAACAATATAAAAACATAGAAAATAAGTAATAAGTTTTCACATCTAACAACTTTTACAATATTACAATGTATAAAGTAAAAACTAATTAAGAGAGGCCATTTGTTCCTCAGTCTATTGACAGTACAGTTCCATTCAATTAAAGTTACTGACATACGGGCTGAACAGCGCAGGGCCAATTCCTAAGTGAACAGCTGAATGCAGCACAAATACACAAACACTAAAATACTGCAACATTAATTGGCAGAGGAAGAAAATCTGAAAAAAAAGGTACGACATAGAATCAAATTAATTACAAATGTCGTAGCTGAATTAAAACCACAATTCACGTTAAACATCAGTGGCGGAAGTACTGTGTAAAATCTGTTTAAAACTCTGATATAATTAGTGAAACTTTCTACGTCTAACGAATCCGTAATCACTAACCGTATTGATGGCATTAGCCGCTGAAGCGCCCCTAGCGGAAGGACAGTTGCGACGCTTAAAATCAAAATAAAAAAATTAATATCTCTGAAATTTCTATTCGGCACATGAAGGCAGGCGGTTTTTTCAAAACAATATGGAAAAATTTGAATCATTCTAGTTGAAAAATGTCTAGGTAACAAACGAAGGACGTATGGAATAATAATAATAATAATAATAATAGTGGATCTATAAATTTATGTACTTATCATATCATAATCATCATCATCATCGACTGAGTGTATTAGGTTGTGTTATGGCTGTCGAATGAAGTCTTATTTTTGTTTGCTCTAGACATCCCAGTATTTTTTTTTGTAGATTCATAGTAATCATTACAAGTAAGACAAAAAGTCTGTATGGCGCTGTCCACCGACATAAGAATGCCGCCTGAACCTTTTTAATATCTACTGCATATTTTAAGAACGTGTTAACAGTGTAGCCATATCTATATTCATGTGAATCCAGGACCACTATAACAACAACCGTCCCTCCTGTAGTGTTCTGTCTGCAACCTTCCTCCCCTTCCCCTACCTCCCTCCACCATTTACTATTTGGGACAAGTTCCTGGGGTGATGAAGATTCTTTCAGCTTCGCACTGGGTAACATTTCAAAAGCCAATGTCGTTAGTAATCATTTAGGAAGCTCTTGAAGTTTGCCATTCGAAAAGAAACGAGACGATGAGGAATGACTTCTGAGACCCTTAGCTCCCAGGACAGATTTCACTGTTTCCCCTTTCCCGAAGGACGGGAATGTGGCATAAGTATTTCAAAGTACGTAATGGTTGTTGTATCTTTTATAAATAACAGACTTCACAGACAAACCATCAGCTTCAGAACTAAGTTTCTTCCAAGTGAATTTTAATGCTTTACAATATATATATATATATATTACAATGCGTATAATTTAATTCTTAAGCCATTTGCCATTCTTGCGGGAAGCCTATAAAATCGCTGTTTGTCAGCTCATCTGTACGTACGTAATACCTCAAAAAAAGCTAACGTAGCTGCATAAGATCTGTCACTGAAAAAGTTTACGTGTACTTGTCTAACATTGTGTTTTTGTTTGAAGGAACTAGTGAAATTCTACATTTGTATTACGGTTGTTCATGTTGTTGAAACATTGACACTTCGTAAAATGGATCAGAAATACTTTGAAAGTTTGAAAATATGATGGTGGAGACGGGGGAAATGTTAGTTGGATCGAATGAATGAGAAATGAAGGAGTATGGCATAGGGTCGAGGAAGAAAGGTGCATGCTACGTGTAGTAAATGAAGGAAGAATAACTGGATAGGCCACACGTGTCGTAGAAGCTATCTTACCAAACACGTAATTGAAGGAAAGATGTAAAAACCAGGAAAATGACGAAAAGACGTAAGCAGATATTGGATGACCTTAAAGAAAAAGAGGTTACTGGAAACTGAAAGAAGAAGCACTAGCTTGCACTACAAGCAGATCTGGCTTTCGAAGAGGGTATGGTACTTTGGCAAGACAGACTCGTACTTTGTGAATAAATGAAAATGGGCGAACAGAAAGGAGCAGTCGACCTAAATTCATCTCTGCGCACACTTCCGGTGTCCTTGGGTCTACACATCATCGCTCTTTGAAACAAAAACAAGATACTTTAGCCTTCAGACTACAAAGTGACGAAGTGTCTCTTAATGCTTTGCTGTAATGCTGTGCCACGAAAATTCTTGCAAGTAATAATCAGAGATGACTGTTTCTTGGATTGGTAAATGTAGGCAACTTTTGCGCTTATTCTTCCACGTAAAAAATATTTGTTTTATAAATAAAGGACGATGAGAGGGATGGAGCATGTGACACGTGTAGGGAGAAGCGTGCTTAGGGGTTGTGCTTGTGGATCCTCAAGAAATACATAGCTTTGAAAACAGATGGACGATAATCATAAAATGGATCTGAAATAAGTAGACAGGAAGCTGCAAACTAGACTCAACTGGCTCAGAATAGATATACCTACAAGTATCAGGCTCTTGAGACTACAGTAATGAAATGTGACTTTCCATAAAATGAGGGGAATACCTGTCAGCCTCTTAACAAAGACTGCTCTTTGGAGTCATTTGCTGGTTACCTGGCTTATTGTCCATTGTTGAAGAATGATACAAACAGGTTAGCTTTGAGTGTGTAAGCACAGCTGCCATTTCTTCACTAACAAAATACGGATGACATCATCTCATTTACAACATATGGGACAAATTTCCTTCCATTGTTATCCCTTCCACCCTCCTGAACTCTTAAGCCCTTGTCACATAATGACATATTTCTTTCTTTTCGTTTGTGAAGCCTCAGCTCTGCTATCTCTACTGCAATATTTTACTGGTGCATGGAAAACGGATATAAGTGCACACATTTGTACTGTCGCTTATGATTTGTCAGTTTGAAATTCGTAGAGCTAAGCAGGACAGAATGAAAGGCTAACGCTCAGCGAACGGCAAAATGTAGAGTTCTTCTTAAAGCATGTAAACAAAAGCAGAATGGAAAGTATTCACAAAGTCACATATGATTTCACAAAGAACACTACTAGAATCCCTATTTTCCTCGGATTACATTTTTTTCCATCACCAGTGTCATATTTGAGTCGGGATTAAAAAACCACATGATTTTTTAAATTTGCCGTTAATTACACGAGTCGTTAAAATTAATGTTTGTCATGCACAGTACGTTTGTGTAGAGACGTTCTGTAGTTTATTTGTATTTAGGCGAGAGTCTGTCTGCTGGTATATTTAAGATGTATCTGGAGATGGCATTTTACGTAACCATTTACCGTAAAACGAACTCAGCTAATAAACGGTAGTCGACTCGAAATGCTCTTCTTAACTCAGTGTTTAATAAAAAATGCAAATTTAAAATTGCCAAAAGCGTGAGAATTTCAGTATAGGTTATAAGTGAAAGGAAATTTGGTGCAGTGTGTATTTAAACTACAGTAACAAATTTAGAGTAGAAGACATAGCGTCTATTCTAGTGGCAATCACAGTAAATTTGAGAATTTTGCTTAATGAGGAAATTATAAATACCGGCTATTGGCCATACGTCAGAGTTAATATGGGGTTAAATTACGGAGAATTCAGTAGGTGGGGCATGTAGCAAATCATTGGGAATAGCACTCTTCTGAGCTATTAAGCAACGTTTAGTGATAATTCTTTACCGACGTTTCGGGACAATTTTTAAGTTACATTTTCAAGGTCAAGAACGCATTGGATTCTTGACCTTAGAAGATCGGCCGATAGGTTGTCCCGAAACGTCGGTGCGAAATTATCACTACACGCTGCGTAACAGCCCAGAAGAATGCAGTTGTCTTCCACTTTGCGGCAGAAGCTTGAAATTACTCATAACAATAGCATTGCTCAACAAGGTTTTGCTTCTTGGATGAACACAGCTGAAAGTGTTATATTTACACTACAGAATGCCATGTAAGCCTAGAGTTTATTATTATCACGCATAATTTTTTAAAAAATATCCAGCTTTCTAATTCACGTTTTCGAAGATATTTTGCATATGTATTCATGTACTTCATATTGGTTACTTCGGTAATTATCACCGATAACAGCTTGTTTTTCATTTCTTGGCAACAACTGGAGATATGTCCTACTGTAAAGATACTGATGGCGTAAAGATATCATTGGGTACAATCATAAGCGTGAAAATTTGGTATTATGTATTGATAAATCTAAAGTAAACCCGAAAGGCGTTCTTCTTCATATAAAAAATTAATTTCCACGAGTTGCTTTTTATGTTATGCAGATGAACGAATCATGTATGAACATGAAACCTTTCCCTCTTTGCATGCAATATAATATTCAATGTTGGAATATTTGCGGAGATTTCAAAGTCTTAGCGCTCACTGTCGGCACACAGCTTGGTTTTACCACGTTCTGTTGCTCGTTGTGTGACTGGGCTAGTCGTGCAAAATATCGTGTATGTTCTGTAAAACAACAGCCCTGACGTTAGCAATTTCAGCATGGAAAAAAGACCGCTATAAACTGAAAGCTAGTACAGTAAGAGAAAACACGTTTTCGCCTCTGTTTTATATCAGGCTTGGTATGATGAATCATTTTGTCGAAGCTATGTACCATGATGGGAAGACTTTTCAGTACCATCAGCTAAAATTTCCAAAAACCCACGTACGTGTATAAAAAATCAAAGACGGAATTCGTCGTTGATCCTCAAATTTAGAATTTATGCAGGACAAGAATTTTGATGCCTTGCACAAAAGGAAAGAAAAAGCAGTTTGGATGTTTTTAAAGTAAGTGAAAACTTTCTTAGCAAATATAAGACGACTAGAGAATACTTGTTGAAAATATTCTTCCAACATTTAGAAATATGGGATGTAACAAATCTCTTAAACTTCCTTCACAGTCATTTACAATTTTTGCCCAGCAAACTTGGAGATGTTAGTAACGAGCATGATGATAGCTGAAACCAGGACTTCTGCACCATGAAAACGGTATCAAGGCAAATGGAGTTCAGCATTGCTTATTGACTGCTGCTGGTATCTTGAAAGATAAACTCTAATTATATACAAGATGAAAGCAAGTGTAAAACAGTCCAGCGATTTCCTGTTTTTGGTAGGAGTGTTTGCTTATTTAAATTTGCTACAGTAAAAGGGGAAAGTAACTCATAATGTTCAATTTTAATAAGTGAATATTTATCCCCAAATAATATAAATTTTTGTACGTTTCTCATTTTTCTCATGAATAAGAGAACATTAAAATGAAAAATTTATTCCAAACTGAAGAACTTTAATTAGTCTCTTTCTTGAACATGTTACAAGATAGAGTTTTTATAATAAAATGTTCCGATTCAGGAAGTCAAAGTTCGTAGATGGACTCGTGTTTTATGCAGAAAGCAAAATAAAATTGTTTAACAATGTAGCAAAAGAATAAAAAGAAAACTGAACAAAAATTTGAACAAAACAAATTCAAGGAAATATCACAGAGGATACCTAACCGTGGATGCATAGATAATCAGCTGATAAACTGAATTTTATTGACACACTTTTCGAGGCGTGTAGTTGTTTTAACTGCATCAAGATAAAATGCATCTCATTTCTGTTCTCAAAAGTGTACCAAGAATTCGGAGTGTTACAAACTGTGTAATTAAGAACAGTATCACTGCTTACTTAATAGCAAAATTAAATCATTTTGCCGATGCAATGCTAACATCCACAAGGACTGATTAGTCTGCTATTGTGTTCTGCACATCGGATATCTTCATTGTGAACTAATGCAATAGTGACGCAGTTTTGTCAATCGATGTGAGAGAATAGATGTCAAAGTCGGGGTTTGGGAATGTTTAACCCTTCCCCCCATAACCAGAGCGATCTGGTACGTTGAATTCAGCACCGCATTCTGTTTGCCCCATTCTAATTAGTTTCCTGTGCAGCTGGGATAGTAAATGGAGTATTTGCGGATGAAGATATAATTACCATGAAATCCTAGCGACCTGTTACTGCCTTTTCTCATTACAAATTAGTGTTATAAACCAGCCAATAGAACTTCCAGAAAGAATTTCAATAAAAAGTATCTTGACCCTTTTGAATTACAAAAATTACAAAAATTTATAGTTTTTTAAAGGTAAGTCTCCGCCATTCTAGATGTGTCTAGAGACAACCTTAGACAAACTTCCCATTTCTCTTATCCAATTTCCTCGTTGTGTATTTTCCGTCTTCATTTTCTTCCTTCCATGGATGGGCTGATGGGGGATTCTAGACCCACGGATTTGCCGTACAACGCAAACAAATAGAAGCGAGTGCGTAGATACAGCAGTAAGGCTGCCGTCTCAGAGAAGATTTCAAAGTCTCAACTCACCGGCAAAACAACACGTCTTCCCTCTCCCAAACCACCCCCCTCCCTCAACCTCCTGTCTGTCAGTGGTACTGCTGCCAGATTGTTACTGGGGAACGAACAAAACTCTGTTTCGGGGATCAAGTGTAAATCTGACTCCCATCTTTCTCCCCACACGCTCTAGAAACTATCTTCCACAAAATGCTTATTCTATAGTACCTTCTGTATTTTGCATCATCGCAGAGTAAAATATGCTATATTACAGTAAGTATACTGGAGTCTGAACAGCTCAGTCGGTATAGCAACTGGGTTAGGGAACTGACGGCCAACGAAGAGGAACTTCTGTGCAGGGGGTAACAAGAGAATTTTCTCTTCCTTACTGCGTTCAAACCGACTGAGAAGCCCGCCCAGCCTGCTGTTCAAAAGTACATATTGTGGGCTATTTCCTCAGGGGTAAGCGGTAGAGCTTACCCTTCAAAACAATTTAGTACCCATGCAGCGATTGCGTGGATCTATAACTCTGTTCCCCCATAAGCATTAATTGAGTGGTGCTTACTAAAGAGCAGTACATAACTTTATGTGTTACTTTTATCTAAAAAAGAACCCAGTGCCCATTGAACCATTCAGTTGCTACTGGAGGCTCTTTCCTCTATGGTAAATTGCCCGGGACACGAAGCTGACTACTGGCCTCCATCTAAGCGCAGAAGTTAAGAATTAGTGGAGCTTCATGTTCATGCCCTCGAACTCCATCACAGTGTGCACAGCGACATTGTCACCTGTAAGTTTATTTAGATAGGTTTCTTGTTTTACACACCTGACGTAAACAGGCCGTACTGCACAAACTGAGTATGTCTGTTTGCGCAGGTTGTTAAAGTTGTAACATGCCGTGAAGACGTGTGGAGGGGTGGAGGTGTAGCTCTATGTATTCCTGATACAAACAGTAGGTGGTAGTAGGTGGTTAGCATCATCACCCAGTCGCTTTCCTCCCCACGAAAAAAACCGCTGTTCCAATTGGATATGCGCGTCAGAGGGCCACATATCAGGTCTTGACCCAGTGCAGAAATGAAACATTTCTGCTGTGCTGTGAATCGAATGTCAAATCTTTATTTCTTGTAGATGTGGTGTAGTGCTATAGTACTGAGCAACTCCG
>Ga0123354_10018152_pt1 | contig 11028 bp, 7 predicted proteins | sample TergutLab28metaG_2_FD_97872 | JGI IMG/M metagenome (GOLD analysis project Ga0123354, IMG submission 97872) | Labiotermes labralis P4 segment gut microbial communities from Petit-Saut dam, French Guiana - Lab288 P4 | ecosystem: Host-associated > Arthropoda: Insects > Digestive system > Gut ... | reverse complement strand
TACTATAATATAACTTTAGCAAGGAACTAAGCTCCCTGATGATGATCTGACAAGATCGAAACATGTCGGAGTGTTTTAAAGTGTTTTAAAAGTGTTTTATATGAAATTATATGTGCATTCGTTAGTTGATAAATTGAAGTGCTTATGTGAAGAAATTTAAAATATTTTTATATTAACAGGGTGTCCACATGTGTGACCGAAAATTTTTAAATGGATTTACCAGTAACTCCAAGCTATACATAGTCTAAATATGAATAGTGTGTAATAGAGAAAGATGAACTGGAAAGAATCTAAAGTGATATTTGTAACGGCCGAGACTGCAACCGCTTCGCGTTGAAACAAAATTTAGAATTGTTACAGCTGCGACCAACTTTGCCTTGCGTGAAATTGTGGAGCCGATTCGTTTGTCCTATGCAGTGCCCAGTATGTCGCTTATGGGAAGGTTACAAACATTCAGTTACCATACAGTTAAAAAATTACTGGAACAAATAAAAAATCGTCAATTTTCAAGAAGATCGTGCAGGCTGGAATAATACAGAGTATCATTTATTCATTTCGCACAAAATGCTTAAGCTCTGCTTTCTGTGATGTATCGATAACAGTTACCTACGAAATTGCTGATATTATCGACATGGTGCTGAAGTCAGCTGTTGCTTGAATAATTTACATTTAATACTCATAGCCAATATATATATATATATATATATATATATATATATATATATATAAAACACTTATAATGCATTTTAAGACGTTTTCAAAGCCTTAGATTGTAACCTGTACCGTCTAAGAGTAAGAAGATTACTTACTTACTTACTGAATTACTTACTTAATTACTTACTTACTTACTTACTTACTCACTCCATGAAGCAGAATTCTTCGTGAGAAACTAACCGGTTTTCAGCTAGCCCAGAAATTCCCCGCATTTTATGAAACCCAAAGGTTCATTACCTCATTCACACGCGCCCACCACCTATCCCTATCCTACGCCAGCTCGTCCAGTCCATATCCCCACACCCCACTTCCTTAAGAACCATCTTAATATTATCCTCCCATCTAAGCCTGGGTCTTCCAAGTGGTCTCTTTCCCTCAGGTTTTCTCACCAAAATCCTGTATACGCCTCTCCTCTTCACCATACTCGCTACATGCCCCGCCCACCTCATTCTTCTCGATTTTATCACCCGAACAATATTGGGTCAGGAGTACAAATCATTAAGCTCCTTATTATGTAGTTTTCTCCACTCCCCTGTTACCTCGTCCCTCTTGGGCCCAAATATTCTCCTCAACACCCTATTCTCAAACACCCTCAGTCTACTTTTCTTCCTTAGTGTCGGGGACCATGTTTCACACCCATACAAAACAGGCAAATTTATAGTTCTGTGTATCTTAATCTTTAAATTTTTGGATAGCAAACTGGAAGACAAAAGATTCTGCACCGAATGATAGCAAGTATTCCCTGACTTCAATCTGCTCTTAATTTCTTCCTGAAAAGAATTTTGATTTGTTAAGGTTGTTCCCAAATATTTGAACTCTTCCACAGCTGCTTTCATTCTTCGTATTGTGACTTCTTCCTGCATTCTGATCTCGAGACATGACCATCTACTTAACTTTATCAGCATTTACTTCTAGTCCAGTCTCCTTACTAGCCACTACAAAAGCTTCTGCGTTTTCCTTTATAGTATGAACGCTTCCTCCCAATATGTTAACATCATCTCCATAAACCAGAAGCTGATGTGTACCAATTAATTTGAAGCCATCCTGGTTTACCTGAACCCTCCTATTGGCGTACTCCAAAGCAAAGTTGAAAAGCAGTGGCGATAGAGCATCCCCTTGTTTCAAACCATTCCTAATAGGAAACATGTCAGACAAATTCTTGCCAACCCGGACTCTGCTATAAGTTTCAGTCAGACACATTTTTATTAGCCTTATCAGTTTCATGGGGATACAAAACTCAATGAGTATATTATACAAGACCTCCCTCCTAACTGAATCATAAGCTTTTTTGAAGTCTATAAAGAGTACTTCGATGTATTCCCATTTTTTCTCAAGTATTTGACGAATGCAGAATATATGGTCAGTAGCTGACCGGTTGTGTCGAAATCCATATTGATGATCCCCAGTAATTTCCTCTGCGTATGGAAAGAGTAGGAGGATTATAAATAATAAGTTCCAGACTATCTGGCATAAAGTGACAGAGGCGCAATTTTAAATATCCTAGGTATGCTGCTCTTGCATTTGTCTGAAGGGTATACAGGAAACCACAATATGTTTTAATCAAAATATTTGACCTGGGACAAAAACAAGAAACCGAGACGTCCAGATTCCTAAGGAGGAAGGCTAAACTCTCTACCACAAAGTTCAGTTAGAGGGAGTATTTATCCTTAAGTTGTGTAACTCGTCTGATTCAGCTACAGATCTTAAGCCCACAAAACTTCAAAAGAGATGGCAAGATCACAACGGCAGGACCTACATGTTTCGACGTTCCGACGACGTGTTATTTAGTACACCAGTGACATATTGCGTGCTGCCAATTGTCTAAGGAATATTTGGTTGGATACACCATGCTTCGGGGCTGCCTCTCCTGTCTTCTTCAGATTATCGCTATAATAATGTAGTAGTATTATTTCATTTTATTTTAAAGTTAGTGACGACGTTTGAAATCAAAGAAGGATGACCTTAAGACCGTGCTAGTAGGTGACATTTGTGGGTTTTGATCCACATCGTTGTCACTAGACACAACGTCTAAAACAATAACAACTCTCCGAGAGTAATGAAAAGTGATCTCCTGTACAAGGCATCAGAACCAATTTACGAAGTATCGAGTGTGTGTGAAATATGCCTGAGACTATAGATAACATAATTATTCATAGATAATTAATGTTCATAATCTTATTTTGATCTTATTGAGTATAATGTCCCATAGTTTTATTGGAAAAGAGTAATATCCATGGCAGTTCTCTCCAGATTGCATGTAAACTCTGTTAAGAAACCAGAAGGGTTAATCAGAGGTCTTCTCCTTTCACTTGCACCTTCCATATCATACCGGAAAACTTGTCATTCGATGGAATCGGCCGAAAATACAAATAAACTTTAGGTTTCCAGAAAGCGAGATTTTTTTGTGAACGTTGTAACCATATTCCTCTCCGTTACTTTAATAAATACACTGCAATAATAAGATAAATGTACTGCAGATAAATGAGTATCGGCTGATTGCTGACATTGCGAAGTGACAGTAAGAGATAACTAATGTACAGCGTGTGTACTCGTCTAACACAACTATGTTTTTTGGTAGAATATATAGTATTTTCTACATAAGGTACAACTACATGTTTCGGCGCTTGATAATGGCCATCTTCAGGTTGAACATGAAATACTTATTAAGCAGTTATACAAAACATACATGGGCTGTTTATATGGGGTATGGAGGGGGTAAAGTGGGCACGAGATCTCGTATCTGCTAGAAAGATTGGGTGGTGTGGATTACATGAGGATTCCATGCTGTTACCAAGCTATGTCTAAGGTTATTATAGTTAAATCTATGTTAGGTATCATATTATGTGAATGAGTGCTGTGTAATTACACTAAAGTATAAAATATACAATATACAATAATATGTAGCGTCTGTGACTATAATTTTTCGGTTAATAAACTTACTCTAGTTGTTAGCAGTATTTTACTGTTTTACATAAATCAGGCTAATATCACAATAATCTCATCAGTACATTCCATATGTGGAGTTATAATTCTCTTTATCGTGTCATTTCTAATGCAATGTTTGTGAGTAGAAACGAAAATCAAACAAATAAAATGAGATGAGAATAATCTAAATACAATAAAGTAAAAATAAAATAAAATGTAGAAAATACTTTATATTCTACCAATAAATATAGTTGTGTTAGACGAGTACACACACTGTACATTAGTTATTTCATAGAATACAACGGGGATGACGAACCTCATGATTAGCAGTAAGAGAATGCGAGGTGGAAAATATAAGGAAAATGCCTCTCTTTGATGTTGTGTGGAAGAACAAGGATAAAAAATTGAGGGTGAGGAAAGCCTGAGCGCGAACTGTTGTAACAGTAACACACAAACGCACTTTGCAGACCCAGCACGGCAACTGGAACTCCCGCGGATTATGTCCAGATGTCTCGGTCGGTCAGAAGATGGAAACCCTGCATTAACCAACTGGTGTGTCCGTAATGCCTGTCTAAAATCACCACATTTTATGTCATCGTGGGGTAGAATTTAGATAACTTTAATTTTTCGTTTTGTTTTGTTTTGTTTGTATGTGACAGGCTCTCATATTAAGTGAACGATATATCTTGCAGTTATGTGAGAGGAGGCACTGATGACAGTACCTGGGGCTAACTGAGAGCAAGTAACATGAGGTTGATAAACATTTCGCAATAAGAAGCTTCACGTCTTGTTATTTCTTCAAATATTATTGTAGTGATCAAATCAAGACCATGAGATGGACGAGGCATGTGGCAAGAAAATGGAAGAAGTGAATTTAGCGTCTTGCTGCGGACGCCTGGAGGAAAGAGTCGACGTGGAAAACTCATAGTATTTTATGAACTGCATATAAAGATTATGTTGCAAGATTTTAATATTATGTGTGAGAAATACGTGTAATGTTAGTGTACTGCACAATCTGTATTTTTGTGACTCATGTCACATCATATGGACACTCTAAACTTTGATTCCGGGTAATGCAAAACGTATATGCATGTGTGTGTGTGTGTGTGTGTACGTAGTTTATGTCTGTACGTACATATATATATATATATATATGTGTGTGTGTGTGTGTGTATGTATGTATATACGTACGTATATACATACATATACACATACATACATACATACATACGCGCGCGCGCGCGCGCGCACACACACACACACACACACACATATATATATATATATACATATATACATACACATACATATACATATATGCATACATACATACTGTCAATAATGCTTACATACATACATAAATACGTAGACTACATATGTATATTTATGCACGTACGTGTATATACGCACGTATGTGCAATTATTTCAAATATCTTAGACCCATATGATTTCTATACCGCCTTATTCCCAAACGCACGTAATTTACATTCAGTACCAATAATACGTAGTGTTTGGCATCAGCAGAGGATACCTCGTAAACCTATGTTTATTCTTACCTTGACCTATCTTTTTCTTCCTGGAACTAGTTCTATTAAAATACGTAAGTAATAACATGCATTTTCGTTATTTATTCTTCCCCTAATTTCAAAACGAGCCCTGCTTCTATTTGTCATTGTTCTCAGAAGGTACCGTCAATAGCAATTCAAAACTCAGGACTCCAGCAGTAATTCATAACGCATTTCTTTTGTGCTATAGAAGGGTTATATATATATATATATATATATACACATTTATATATACCTTAACGAAATATATATATATATATATATATATATACATATCTTTCATTAAGGTGTATCCTGTGTTTGATTGACGTGTGTAATATATTCACTAGTAGCTTTCTTTCCGACCGACCACTGTGCCTGTAGGTCGACCGAGGCCCTGCTTTCGTCTATCGCCTTATCTTTCAGACAGAGGTCACTTGAAAGGTGTTGTCATGACAACAATACCGTCTGACAGCTCTTTTGTTTCCTTGTCTTTGTTCGAACATAACCAACAGATTAAACGCACTTTGGAATCCTAAAAGCTTCATTGGCATCTGAAGTGAAGATTGTCAATAATTCGAAGTCCATACGGAAGGGGAGTTTTTAAATAGATTAAAAGGGTATGGATTCTGAAGATGTTTTAACAAAACTAGAGCAGAACATTCAGTCAAATAACTGCGAGTCCATCCTAAACTCAAGGATTCCATCATACTTTATAGAAAATATATTCTTCACTGGAGTCCGTCGTTGGTCCTTAGCCTGAACCACATAAATCCAACCCCCACCAACACCAAACCTAATACTTTATCTACTTCTGACAATAAAATAAAGTTCAGTACCTCGAGCAAGTTCACAGAGTCCGCGTGATTTTAAATGACAACCTTCAGCGCGAGTCTCACAAACCGTACGGTCTTCCTGCCTCAGTCATGTGATAGGAGCCACCCCGAATCAGAGGTCATGCGTCCACCTCGGCCCACCAGCTTGCTGCTGCTACATATTTGTTCTGTGGGGTAGGCAGCACATCTTCTGAACCTTCCATGCAGTCGACAGTAGCACTATTGCTTAAAGTACGAGTGATTTAAACCCCAATTTAGCCGCTGATGTTCGGTTTTCTTTTCCCGGTAAATTACCATTTTTGCACTCGCTGATATTATCCCTTGTATTTCACACACTTTTAATCGTCAGCACTTCAAATTAGAAGTACACTCTTAAGAATGTATTCGTTTACCTCTTCCTTAAGTTCAATTTCCGTCTTGAAATCCACCGCATTTCTCCAAGTGGTTAAAGCAATGTCGTTGTACTTAGAATCAGTTTTCTGACAAACTTCTATAACTATTCAAGCCATTTAGACAAATATTCTGCAACAAAAAGCTGTATTTATAAACGCAAATATATCTTAAAAAGTAATGGTTGTGCAGACACTATTTTCCCTTGCAGAAATACTCTGACCTTCGCGCACATGACTTTGCAACTTTCCCCACTTTTTACATGAACCTACATAGGCTAGCTAACTGTAGCTCTGCCTGAAGCCGGAGACTTTATGGACTCAGTCAAAATATGCATTTAAAAAAAAAAGAGAGAGGGGGGAAGCCGTGTAATTTTCAGTGCCCCTTTTTGGTATTTGTAAGATTTACCGGTACAAAATCGATCGGTATATTGTGCTGCTTGAAAATAAGGCTCCGAGGTAAGGAAGATATTTCAATAAAGCAGGGATGTTAATATGTTACAACATTTCGGAGCAGCAAATGATTCAGTGTTTATGCAAATAAGGTGAAGTAATGGGGACATAATGCTGAAGATGACTGTGGCGATGACGACGACGACGACGATGATTATGATCATGATGATGAGGATGATAATGACATATCTTTTCGTGTAACCGAGGCGTATCATAAAAATATTAATACAAGGATAGCTAATGATTCTTTAAGTTTTGTGAAAATGGTTGTCTTTCACAAGATTATTACTTTGAACGGCCTCCGTTTTCTGCGATGTGCCTAATAGACACAAAGTTTCGTAATTTGGCTCCCCTTCCTTCGCCAGGTAGAAGGTATACTACAAAAGGTGTTATGCTGGATCCTTTACAACAAGCTGCTCTCTATTGCGAAATAGACGACAGATTATCTCATCTCAGATTTTGGTAATTTTTGTCGGCCCGAATGCCGGGATGGCATCACAAATTAGTGCGCGACCGCGTACCTTCACATTTTTTCAAATTCATTATTTACTAATCTGTCATTAGAGGCTATACACTTTGAGCTAATGACAGAATGTTCAGACTATAAATAAATACATGAATAAATAAGAAAAAAACAAGGCTACACTCTTATTTTCACTCGAGTGTGAAATATATTCCCTCAGTGCAGGTTAATGAACAAGACCTCTGACGGATTTTGGGAACCGAATGCTCCAAATACTTGGTTCTACGGGAAAGAAATAGAGAGTGGAGGAAGGGCGAAATTGCGTAATGAGGAGATTCACATTTTATAGACTTTGTCCACTACCTGATCATTTCTTTTTTTCGAATTGCAACCGTTACTACTTCCTTTCGGCTTCTTCAGCGTATCACTGTATCTCACTCCACCGATCGACCATTTGCGCTGAGGAATGACACAGGGAAAATACCAACTACAGTTTTCAGATAATATAATGTGCCGGGTTGTTATAAGGGTGGTCGAATTATTGGGGAAGGAACAGGGAGCATAGTTACCACGCACATGGTAACGTGAGTGCATACAAAGCACTGCTTGCAAAACCTGAAAAGAATAGTCCATTGGAAGTTATAATAATAATAATAATAATTTGCTGCAATTGGGTTGTTACCTGGTAGCAGTGGTTATTTTACATGTAAACTAAACATGAAATTGGTTACTACTAGATTTAAGTCGGGAGGGCTACATAAGAAGCATGTAGTGGCAACTTGGAATCTTGGGAACCATCTCAGCATTTGCTTATAGACACAAGGAAACCGAGAAAAACCTGTGTCGAGATGGTCGTGGATGAGAGAATAAATTTATTATGGATAAAAAAAATTAATAATATATGACGATATGTTTTAGATTCTTCTGTGGCAAGATGGGAACCAGTGGCGGATTTTTATAAATATAATCACGAATTTTCAATCTGCATAAAACAACCAATGTATCAAGCAGTTTTTAAAATATTAGTTTCTAAAGAATAACCGTGATACATGCAGTTAGTAAGTTATTTCATTCCTTAGTTAGTTTGTTTTTTGTTTTTCCGGTTGTTTCTTAGCTCTTTGGTCAGTTTGCCAGTTTTTAGTAAATAGTAGATGAATTTTGGGATATGACACCGTGCGTTCTTGTACATAAATACCAGAATCTCAGAGAAATCCGCTATTTGCATCATCAGGTAAGCAAACGTAACCTAACCTAACCTAACGTAACCAAACCAAACCAAACCTAACCTTATTGCATCTAATCTGACACAAGGTATTTTCTCACGTTCCATCTCACCGTTTCAAGTTACGTCTTCCTGATACTCGCAGCCTTAAACGTGACGAAAACGACAAATTACATTGTTTTTGTTTATGTAATTTTCTTGATGAACCTTTCTTTCTCACTTTCTAGTTCTTCTGTAAATGTTCCTGACAGAAATTCCGTAAGCTCGTCAGCTTCATTTGCGTAAGTGGTTCGATTTTTTGTGTGTCAGATTTCATTACATTTCTGTACGAGAAATAACGTCTAGGGTTAATATTTTAAAAGCTATTTTATGTAGAATATTAGTTATTTATATTCAGGAGGAAGAATGAATACAGCAAAATCATGTTAAGTAGATTATGCTGTATCCATTTTATTTTCTGTTAAAATTTAAAAAATCGACTCTTTTTGTGGGCTACCGCAACTTGCACGCTGTTTTCAAAAGAATTTCTACTACTATTACAGTTACTAGTAGTAATTTCGATCCCAAGCCAGGTAAACACAATCCATATTCTCCCACCACATTTCTGTACAGTCCAGTTTAATAAAATCCACATAATTACAATTCTAGTTCTTCCCAATAATTTCGTACAGTTCTTGCCACAAAAATACGTGTATGATTTTATTTATTCTCTCTCCTCAGCAGATTAGATGCTCCGCGAAATTCATCCTTTTGTTATGATTATCTTAATAACATATGGCAAGAAGCACAAATCATACAACTTTCAAATACGAATTTTTTCCAGCCTCCTCTTGCATTCTCCCTCCAGCTACAAAATTCTCCAGTTTACTCTGCTTCAAGATGTCTTCAGTCTGAGTTCTTCCTTTTATGTGACAGACCAGGTGTCACAGCTTTACAAGATAGCAGGCAAAACTTTATCTTCTGTATTTTAATCTTTATGGTCTTAGAAAGAAGAAAGGAGACAAAAGATCCTCACTTGAACATAGATGATGATGATGATGATGATGAGGAGGAGGAGGAGGAGGAGGTGGATAGTAGTATTGGTAATAATAATAATAATAATAATAATAATAAACATCAAGGATTGGACCCTTTGGTCCGTTCCGTCTCCAGAGTTACAGTTGCTCGCACCAACGCTTCTTTGGTCTTCCAATTGTTCTCCTTCCTTGTGGTCTGTAGTGGTATGATTTCAAAAGGATTCGGTTTTGTGACATTCTTTGCAAGTTTGAAAGCCAGTTCCGTCTGTATTCATCTATCTTGTCTAGTATGCCTGTAATCCGTAGTTCGCGGCGTATGTAGTCATTTGTTTTGTGTAATAATAATGATTCAAAACTCTCTTGGGAATGTTTGAAGGAAACGTATCGTAAACAGAAATCTAGCACTGGATTGAAGCTCCCAAATTCTTATAAAATCCTTACAACTGCTATGCTAACTGCTTTGACAACCTAGGCTGCCATTCACAGAACAGACCGCAAGTAAAACGCAAGAATAATAAGCAAGCATATAATAAAACCACCCCTACAGCCTGATGCAGTAGATTTTCTGTTAGTTAAAAATAAAGATAACCAATTTCCATGTAATGTACCATAACTTACTCCAGAAAGACTGTCTCTTCTAAGAGCAATGATGATGTTCACAACATCACTCAAATTGCACAAACCACGAAGCAGCCACTCACAGACAACAGACATTTTGTAACACAACGATGAAACACGAAAGCTCTCCGTCTGAACGATTGTTCAGTATACTGGGCCGAATTAGAAACAGTCCTTCTGACAAGGCCTCCACGTTGAGCGAGCAGGTGAAAAGACGAAATTTGTGTTTTGCCTGTGGTTTTTGTGTTAGTGCTATCATACAGTAATAAAAACAATATTATTATTTTTAGACTAGTACTGTCATATAATAATAACCATCATTTTTGTCCTGGACGGTCCAGAAATCGAGTTCAGTGGGGCGCAATTTTCCGCACCCATTCAGATCATCCCTTGGGCCCACTCAGCTTCCTGTGACATGGGTACCGTGTTTCTTTCTCGAGGGTACAGCGGCCGGAGAGTGGCTTTGATCACATACCCCCATTTGGGACCGAGGTTGAAGAAAGAGTATAGCTGTACCTCTACTCCCTCTCTGGGACTTCATGGCATGTTGTAGCGTGAAATGTACCTTCTGCACTTCATCTTTATTGTCGTTATTCAGAAAAGTGTTATTTTTGTTTTTAACGATGCTGTCTTTAGCTCTGAATTCATCGTGTCAAGTGAAACGCTGATTGATAAATAAAGAACAGGAAAGGATACGGAAAAGAAATGTTCCTGGCATAACTTAGTTACTTACTTACTTACTCCATGGTGCAGAGTCCTTCTTGAGAAGCTAACTGGTTTGCAGCTAGTCAAGAAATTCCCCGCATTTCACGGAACCGAAGGTTCATTACCGCACTCACAAGCGTCCG
>Ga0123354_10018151_pt1 | contig 11028 bp, 5 predicted proteins | sample TergutLab28metaG_2_FD_97872 | JGI IMG/M metagenome (GOLD analysis project Ga0123354, IMG submission 97872) | Labiotermes labralis P4 segment gut microbial communities from Petit-Saut dam, French Guiana - Lab288 P4 | ecosystem: Host-associated > Arthropoda: Insects > Digestive system > Gut ... | reverse complement strand
TGTGTGTGTGTGTGTGTATGTATAGTGTCACAGCTGCAAAGCTTATGTTTTTGCTTTGTTTCTTTAGGGCATCTGCACAGTCTCAGGTTGCAGTGGCACCAGCAACACAAGCCAGGGATCCACGGCTTATGTCACGTGATCCACGCAACAGAAATTCCAACACAACCACTTCCACATTGTCACCATCCACTCGAACATCTAAACGTGTTGATTCTTCAGAAGAGAAAAATGAATTATGCCGCACAAGCATTTACAGTTCTGCCATAACATCTTCTAGTGTTGCATCTACAAATATGACACATGGCCGGCTGGAGAGTGGAGGTGATGTTGATTTGAGAAGTTTCCACAGTAGGCAGTCACAGCCAAGCACTGGATTTGAGTCTAGGACAGATGTGGATTTACGACAGAACGTGCTTGTTGGGACTTCATCCTATAATTATGGTGACACAGATCTCAGAGGGGGAGGGGGTGATGTGGATTTGAGAGGAATGCTGGGTCTACCATTCAAGCCTGTTCCTATGCACACACCTGCAACAGAAATAGATGCTTCATTAACAAGTCATCCTCCTATCCCATACAAGGTTGTGACCATCACAATACCACGGCCTGACTACTCAGGGTTGAAATTGAATACGTCGGACCCCCAGGTGAGAAAGAATTGAAATAAATATTGAAATCACTCAAATTTATCATTGTTAATGAAAAAGCCACTGTTGAGCTTTCATTTCACAGGGTTTATTTGCTTCTAAGTCTAATGAGTGGAATTGTATATTTTATAGGTTTGGAATGATCCAAGGTTACGTAAGCTCTTCAAGGTGTCCAGCAATTCTATGGACAGTCCTGCCTCCCCACCCCCACCACTACCTCCTCCTAAGCAGTTACCCTCTCCTGCTGCAAGAAATGACCCTCGGCGACGTAGTGCTCCAGAGGCACCCCATTCTACTTCAGGCACCCATCTCCATGAAACAGCACCAGTATATTCTGAAATGATGTCTCAAAATACCATGAGCTTAATGCATGGCACTGGCATGCTTCCCAGTATTGTTCCATCCTTGCCAGCAGTACTTCCGTTTGATCCCAGACATCCTAGGAATCCAAGAAATGCACCCGGAATTTTGGGTCCTGCTCCACTACCACTCAACTACTGTCCTAATACTCCAAGATTTGAGGACCATGAAGAGGGCAACAGCAATGGTTCTGACACAGATCTTAGGATGTTCTATGGTAACAGTGGTCCCATATGGGAACAGCAGTTAACACAGCCACAAAGTCAGCGTATGCACCGAAACAGAAATTGGCGGAATAGCAGACGAAATCAGCAGCGTTTCCAGGCCCAGCAAAGGGAGCAGAAACGGTCTTTCACCCCTCCTCTGTGAAGATGAATAACTAAAATGGGAGGATAAAATAAACTTATAGGTACTGACAAAAGTGAACAGTGTTTATAGATATTATGCAAAATGTGAAAATGTGCCAAACTGCACACCTGGTATGGGTACTATAATTAAAAGTGTAGAAGAAATATTTAGAAGAGGTACATAGAATTCAGAGGTAAGAATAATTATCCTGTGATCTGTACAGTAGTGGTTTTATGAATTGGTCACATTTTAACTCATACCAGTAAATGTTGGTTAATTCTGCCAAAATGGGTGAATAATATTACTTTGAACAATAAATATTTAAAATTTCATCCTGTAACAACACATAATTTTAACTGCTTTGTTATTTCACAGTGGACAGAAGTTGTTAATTTCATTTAGCGATCTCAGTCATTTACACTGACAAAGTTAATTTTGTGGCTTTTTCTTTTGTTAATTTCTGTTATTTTTCTTGGAACTGTGAAATGTAATGCATTCACCACCACAATATTTGACATGTACTGCAATGAAGAATTTGCAAGAGCTGTGGCATTACAAGTGCTCGTGCAACAGCACATAGTGAAAGAAGAATTTAGTATTAGTCTGTGTCCAGTTTTGAATGCATTTTCACATGAAAAGTCTGTAGTATGAAAAAGTGCATTTTGGTAATTAGGGTGAATTATGGTATTCTTGGAGTAATGAACCCTTTCCTATATGTGGACACAGAAATAAAATGTAGTGATGAGGCTTATTTTGTCCAGTTTACAAAAAGATTTTTCTACTGAAGACAAATGCTGAAGATGAAAAGTTCTTGCATTAGCAATTTGGTGCACCTGTCTGATGCTGCATACAGAAGGTTCTGCAGTATCTGTGATGTGTGATGTGTGTGTGTGTGTGTGTGTGTTTGTGTGTCTGTGCAGGTGTGTGTTCGCATTCACCTGTGTGCTTGTGTTGGCCACAGTATTTTTTCTAGCTGTTACAACTATGTAGCTCTGCAGCTACAGTGAAATGTTACTTATAAAAATTTATTTGTTATAGTCCTCTTTGTAATGAAAAATTGCTTTTTTGAGTTGTTCGTCTTATGGTGAAGCCTGTGATGTTTGCTGTTGGTAGCTGACAAAGATAGTCAATATAAACATGAGAAAATATCTTTTGATCCATATAATATTTCTCTGTGTTTTCTTACAAGCCAAAAACAATTGGATTTTTTCTTCAAGTTGTCTGTTAAGATCTTAAGGTTTAAGTACATGAACATTATTTCTTTAATGTTTTTTCCAGTAGTTTGCACTTTGCTTTATTCAGAAGCACAAATAAAGTAATGATACTTTGCAACCCAAAATTTGATGTGATTAGTTAGAGGTGCTCATGTTATTTTTTGAACATGTTGGAAGTTATGTTTCCGTAACTGTAACCAGGGATTTTAATTTGTTTATCAAACATATTTTTCTTTAATCTGGATTTCATGTTAAGGATGTTAATGACAACGTGTTAATTATGGAGTTACATAGCGGATGAGAATTACTTTGTAATTTTGAAATAATGTACAAATTAAATATCTTATTTTATTATGATTTCACAATTTTTTTATATAGCTTTGCTCTTGGATGCAGAAGCTGCTCAAATGTTGGAACTTATGTAGTGATTGTACTTCATAATAAAATATGCCATAATTTTGTTATTACTGGACCTGACGAGAGGCTAATTTTATTCTGCTGAAAGTAATTTAGTTTTGGAAGTATGGAGTATGTTAATGTTGAGTTACGTACAGCCTGTTGTAAATCTTCAGTAGCCATTTTATCAAAATATGGGCACGCCTTTTAAATGTCTGTGATGAAACGTTTGACCTTACAGTACTTCGTAATAAGTAAGTTAATTTGGAACTGGAGAAGCAGCATCACAGGAACACAACAATAACACTTTCAACATAGATGCAGAAGTATGCAGCATCCATTTACAATAGCTCATGTGAGGATATTTTAAATACACAAATGAATAGTTCTGCAGTTTATTTATTTAATTCTGAGTTTGATGTGCTGAATGCATATAAGACTTGGGCATATTGTTTCGTGAAGCAGGACTCTGCAGTTACCTTTTCCATGTTTGTATATCTGTATCCATATATCAGTCGTATCCTATTTGAATAAATGTTTTGAGTTAATATGGCAGTAGATCTAATTACTAAAATTGCTGCAACTACTGGTCAATCATGGTTGTCAATTTCCTTCAAAATATTAATGATTTTAAAGTGTTTCACATATTCATTGGTTCAGAAAGTCTTAAAACTGCATGAAACTGAATATCATCTTCGCATATCTTATTTTGTACGTTTTCCTTTGATATGGTAAACCATTTGTGGGAGAATGACTGCCATATCTAAAAGTAATTTCTGTACTTTATGCTAGCAATAAAATGTAATCATAACAGTAATCTACTATTTCCATGTCAGAGGCCTTCACATTACAAACATCGTCACACAGTAATGTTCCTGTTCTTTGAACTTTCATACCAAGTTTATTACAGTTATTTTTTCCCCACAATAAATGTGAGAGCCGTGGCCCATTTATCATCAGATAACTGTGGTATGGAGAGTTTTGCTATTTCCATTGTGAAAATATCTGTTACAATTCAAAAGTGAAGATGTTTGTTTAATACTGCAATTTTATCCAGCCATCTCACTGCCAACTAGTGGATAGCATCTTCATATTTTGATCCAGCTTCTTCCAGAAAATGTAGTCCACTGTTAAAACCACAGTATCTGAACTTACATCATCTTCAGTAAGAAAAATTTTGTAGCACAGTACTTCTTGATGAATAACACAGTGAGACATTCTCAGGGCTTATGTGCTTAGCTTCATCACAGATATGTCTTACTGTTAATACTTCTCCTACCATTGGTTGTTCCCAGTACAATAACAAAGAAGAAAGTGTTTCCTTTACCTCAGGAGTAAATCTTCACCATTCGTAACGCCTCTCAAGCTTCATCAACTGTTAAGCTCTTAATGACATGAAAGACACCATCAATTCCATGAACAGCAGTAAATGTTATCAACTGTGCATTGTCTGTGATACTATCATTTGCATCCACTACGAGTGGTAACAAGCAAATGATTTTGGCTGAAATTTAAGTCATTCAAATAAATTTTTTCCCGGTTCCTGTGTACATTTTATACGTGTTTTGGCAGAGAGGCTGATGTTTTGAATCTTTTTTTTTAATCTGTACAAACCTCTTCAGCTACAGGTTAGCAACAAAACTTCACAAATCTAGTCTGTAAAGGGTCATCCTTGTTTTGCAGATGATAATGTGTTGGTTAAGATAACAGTAATATATTTATTAATGCAATTTCTCTTCATTACATTTTTTGATTCATGCATAATGTTTTTTAGCAGATGTCTGGTGCCAACAGGCCATATGAAATGAAGGTGTGGCGTGTTGCATACACCTGAGCTATATAAGTAATTAGGTTATTAATTTGCATGGAACACTGATCTATCCTTTTTAACTGTGAACTGCAATGACATTTAGCAGCCCTGTTAGTTTTGTGGTTATTAACTTCGTGAAAAGTTTGCTGAGTTATTTTTGAGTGCTGTGCTTTAGCACGAATCTGGACTGTTTGTTTTTCCTTGCCTTTACCAAGTGACTCCATGCAGCAGAATATTTTTTCAGGAGCTAACTGGTCCTCAGATAGTCAAGAAATTTCCCACATTTTAGGAAACCTGCAGATTTATTACCACATTTGCAAGAGCCCACCACCTGTCCCTGTCATGAGCCAGATTAATTCAGTCTATGCCCCCTCCCAGTTCTTGAAGATCATAACAGTGATATAGCTTGCTACAGACAAAGAAGGCTAATGTTCAACTTTATCTTGACCATTTCTTCTTTGGTTGAGTTCTTGTGAGTGAATGTATCAAAATTCTTGGTAGAAATGTTATGCTTGTTGCCCTTAAATAGGAATTTGTGTGAGAACAGAACCATATTGTAATATACAAGTCTGTTGCTCAACTTTTGTACACCTTTTCAGAAATGAATTGTGTATGAAAGCTGGGGACTGCCTATACGTTGTTATGTCTGAAATGAATGTATAAGTATGTGTACATATTTGCTACCTCATCATCATTCATTTCATTATTAAGCAGTTCCTATTTATGTATTTTATCATCAGAATGTGTATGCCATGTGAATGGCAAATGTTGTGAAGTTGAAAGTAGTAAGCAGCCCACATTGCCAGGATGTTGCCAGACCTTTGTTTTAAAATGTAAAATAACCCTTCATCTTGAACCATTATTCATTTATCTTATGATATATATTTTGGAGTCAGGATAGTGTAGTTAGTATAGTGAGCTGATTAGGAGTTGGACAATCTTTGGTATGAATGTTGGCATGTTCCTCTGAAATGTCCAGATTGGCACTGGGGCCCACCCAGTTTCCTATTCAGTGGTTACCAGGTTAAGCAGCTTGGACATGTGGCTGGCCATTAATCTTCATCTAACTTGAGTACAAGAATGACTGGAGCTATACCTCCACTCCATATGCCACCATGCCATTTAAAAGGACATTGCCTTTACTTTAATACTTCGGACGTAAGTGATAAATGGGAGGACTTAGACAGACCTGCTGTGATTTTTGTTTTTAAGGCGGAAATGAACTTCCTGTGTTAAGTTGGTTAACCATGTTGATAACATTTGCGAGCAACAATGTTGTATGTGCGTTTGTTATCATATTGTACCAAAGGAATCTCAATTCTTGAAAGAGAGGGATAGGACAGTTTTTTTAACACGTGTAAGCCCGAACGAGCGAATTCATAGGAAGACTACAATGAAAATTGCCGTAACATTACTTGTAATCTTAACAAAAGTACAATTGAACGATGCGCTCAACGTCGTGCGATATCTCATCCGTGCACGAGTATTCCGAGGTCATCAGTGACGGTACAGGTAACCTAACAGTAACCCGCCCAAGCCTAGCGGGGTCAATTTGAAACGTCTGTCGGCCATATTGTGTGAAGAGCAAGTATTCACAAAATGCAAAAATAAGTTTATGTTAATAGCCTATAAACAGTTATTTATTGTGATCTTGTATTGTGATTTATTATTGTTGAAGGCACCTTAAAGGTTGTCGTCGTAATAATGGTAATTGTAAACGAATACCATGTTACATTTGACCTTAAAACAAGATAAAATGTGAAAGAGAAACTGTAACCTATAATGTCGTGCAAAGAACTTGGTTAAAATCGTATTCCCATATGATGTATGTGTTTGTGTATAATGCTGTTGTGCTACTTCCTTTGTAGAGCTTCTTCGGATTTGGTCAGAGTGCAGACATCGAGATATTACTCGATGGCACAGAAAACCGAAAAATGGCTGAACTGAAGTCTGAAGATGGAAAAAAGGAACGTCATTTTCTGTATTACGATGGGGAAACCGTATCGGGTAAGGTATGTAGTTACTAAATTTTCCGAGGAATGAAGATGCCTCTCAGTAGATAATATGCATATTGCTACTACATAATGTAAGCTCTTTGATCATTGTGTTTAGGGCAGAAGACTGGAACCACAGGTTAGTGTAATTTCTTTCAACGAAATTAAAACGAAAAGCTTAAACTTTTAGTCAGTAAAATGTAACTTTAAACCATACTATTGGTTGATTAAATATTTGTGGTTTTGTCATGTTTCTTTATGCTGTCACTTGACCTAATGCCACAGTTGTGTTGACAGCACTGTTCTAAAGTGGCATTAAACATTTTATCAGTAGTCAACAGATGTCAAGAGGGCTGGGGTAGTGTTAATAGGTATAGCGACTTGCTACAGGCTGGACAGTTCAAGGTTTGAACTCAGGTAGGCACAATAGATTTTCTCTGCTCCAGACCCGTCAGACAGACCCTGGGGTCCACCTGGCCTCCTGTGCAGTGGGTACTGGGGCTTTTTCCTGGGGGTAAATAAGTCAGGGCATGGCATTGAGCAGCCACCCCCACCTAGTACTATGGCTGCAAACGAGTAGAGCTATTCCTCTACTCCCCCTTGGTGTCTGCATGGTATGTTACAGGGAGGCTTTTAACAGACATCTGTCTAGTGTACTTTCCTTACTGCATTTATGGAGATTTTTTTTTGCATGAAGAATAAATTTTGTTTTGAGGTGTTCTTGAAAGAAAATTTGTAACATTTGTCTTAGAAGAATAAAGCATGATGCCACTGCAATGAACTGCCATGGACTTGAGTTTCTGTAACTAAAATGAAACCTCAAAGCCTAATCTTATGTTCTTTGTCAACCGTGACATGACTTCATGCCACTAATATGTAGACTGAAGGCGTGACCTTTGTTGATAAGGTTTTATGTGTTTTTGTGAAAACTGTGACTTGAGTTTTTCTGTGTGCATTTTAAACCATGATACAGTATGATTTTCAGTAATGAGGTAGCAAATTAAAACAAATACTTCACAAAATAATGTAGCTTTAAGACCATTATTAAGTGACTATCTACTGTTTTAAGGCTGTTAATTATGTGTTCGATTAGAATGACAGTTCTTGTTATTGTGTGAAAATAACATATTTTTGGCTGATTGAAATTTCTGTTGTATTGCAGGTAAATGTAACATTAAAAAAACCTGGCTCGAAGCTAGAGCACCAGGGTATAAAAATTGAATTTGTAGGGCAAATAGAGCTCTATTATGATCGAGGAAATCATCATGAGTTCACATCTCTTGTGAAAGAGCTAGCCAGGCCAGGTGAACTCACACAGAATACGACATATGCATTTGAGTTCCAGAATGTGGAGAAACCATTTGAGTCATATACAGGATCAAATGTCAGACTACGGTGAGTTGAGACAGTGTAGCATATTCCCTTGACATTTCCAGTTGTGATGTCACTCCTTATTGAATGATTTATGTTTAGGTATTATCTAGCTCATTTTCAAGGTAATATATAAAAATTGTGGAAATTCAGGTGATTCCAGAAACTATTCATGGCATCATAAATTTATCCATACTGATCACTGTAAATGGAATTTTTGTTGTACTCTTTTATTCAGTCTCTATAAATTGTGTGAAAGTGTGAAATACCAAACCTAGAGTTTATACAAAACCTGCTATGTGCTTGTATTGGGTTAAAAATTCATCCACCACTTACTTATGCCTGAATCCTTTCACAGCTTATATTACATTATTTTGTCAATTTTCCAGCTCTGCCCATCTGTTTTTTGGGCCTTTGGTTCATAATTGTGTTGATTTCATCTTTGTCTCATAATTGTACATTTTATTGAATGGTGGTGTGCATGTTGCAGATACTTCTTGAGAGTCACAATTGTACGAAGGCTGTCAGATATGGTGAAAGAGGTGGATATTGTTGTTCACACATTGTCATGTTATCCGGACATGAATAACAGTATCAAGATGGAAGTTGGCATAGAAGATTGTCTTCATATAGAATTTGAATACAACAAATCCAAGTGAGGCATTATTAGGTTTCTTTGTTTTCTAGGCTGCCTGCCTTCTGCGGATCTTGGGCATAAATTTGACTCAGAGCAGGGAATTTGTGTCTTATCGTTATGTGCAGAGGGAGGGCTTTTGCTGGATTAGTCTCCATGGTGGGGAGTTATTTTTTTAAAGAAATATCATGAAGTTAAGCTTGGGCCTTTTTTAAAGAAATACGAAATTTGGATTGAGAATTTCTTTGTGGCTTGTTTAGCAACACTAGTTTTCTAGATTATGCAGCATTATTAGTGGGTGGAGGGATGGATGGTTGATGGAATGGCAATTGATAGGGAGGAAAACCAAAGTACTTGGAGAAAAGTCCATTGTGAGAAACCTGTAGCTAAAATAGGGTTACACGTATTGTTTCAGGATGACATGTTGAACATACAACCACATATCAAATGTCATTGAAGTTTAGTGTGCATGCATCTGCTGCAGTGGTACCATTTCCTATGTGTGTGTGTGTTTTGTTTGTGTGCAGAACTGTTATGTGGTTGAACTATTTTCTGAGCATGTGCATTGCTGTTTACTACCACTGCTATGTATTGACTGGTGGATGAGTACACTTGGTCAGCATTTGTAGCCGATTACCAGCTGGTTAAGTTGAGTGAGTGATGAGCATCCATCTGAAAAGTTGTGTCTTGTCTTGTATGTTTAGTGTATTATGGTTTTAATATATATATATAATTCTCTTAGCCATAATTTTTCATGAGTCACAAGGACAAAAAACACGTGCATGCAAAAGGCTGTGTGAAAGTGCTTGGGGAAAGCTCGTCATTAGGAGTGGAGTTGAATACCATTAGATGTGCAAACATTAATGTAAAGTCTGCAATGTGTTTGACTTAGCAGGATCAGTAGTACCATCCATTCTGAAAAAGTAAATTAAAAAATTGTGGATTGTGGAAAGATAGCAACTCCTTTAAGGGCTTCGGAATTAAATAGTGCTGTGTGCACTGGTTTCAGTACTGAAATATACTTGACATTGGGAATTTTCACTGAGGCTTAAGCTGAGAGTACAAAGTAGATATGTGAACATTAATTTATGTGGCAGTAGGTCCATTGCTTAGTGTTCTTTCACTTAGAGCTCTGTTTTTTTCGGAACTAATTAGGAGCACTAAGTGAGGGACGTCTGTGTGTAGTTTTGAAGATGAAAGTTGCAAATAGACAAGGTTGGTGGGAAGACCTCCCCATCATGCATACATTTCATGTGCACTACACACCCTTCTCATGCATAACAGTATGTGTGACTGTGACTGACTTATGCTGCGTTAACAGGCAGGAATCATCAAAATGTTAGGGGTAATTTCATCTTTTTCTTTTGAGATATTCATGTTTTTACATGAAGCATGAGCTAAAATTTAAATTTTCACCTCTGATGTTTAAAAGTTAAAAATACAACAGTAGTGAATAAGCATTAGTTTGAGGGGTTAACAAATTACCATGAGCACAGAAAAAATTGTGAAGGGGGTTGTGGGTTGGCATGTGAATATTATGTCAGCCTGTAAAATGATGGGAAAATTGCTAACAAGAGTGTATCTAGTTACATGAGCTTTAAGATGGCAGCCCTTGATTGCTGAAAATGTTGTGGTGGTAATGCTGTGAGGTTGTGTGCGGGAGATGAATATGGGTAAGATCTTGTCTGGGTTATCATTTATCCCAGCAGACAGCATTAAGTGATTTTCCCTAGATCCTCCAGGGAAATGCTTGGTTAGTACTGCAGTTAGACTATGAAAACTTTATACCAACTGCTCTCATTTAATCAGTCATCATACTATGCGACACTACAGTCTGAGTTACAGTCATTGTCATCAGATAGACTGTGAAGAAGTAAAAGTCTTGAAATTAGCTATGTACACTCAATCGAACAAAAATCCATCGGTCTAAAATTTTCTAAGTCCCGAACTGGAAGTCACATGACGTACAGTTGCCAACATAATTTGAGTCGTTTTTCTTTCCCCATATTTGCGCATTCATGGCGTTTCTCTGTCTTCCATTCATTACAATCAATCACACCGCGTTTATATTAATGGAAAACAAAAATACATTTGCCTAATTTCAAATAAAAACATTAATTAAACTACATTAACTTTCCCACACGTGAGGCTAGCTAGCTAGCTTTTTTTACTAAGGATGGATGAGTCAACCAGACCCTTTGTTCTTATTGTCAGCAGGCGTAGCCAAGGCAGTTCAACGCATGCTAGGAGTAGC
>Ga0123354_10018149_pt1 | contig 11029 bp, 5 predicted proteins | sample TergutLab28metaG_2_FD_97872 | JGI IMG/M metagenome (GOLD analysis project Ga0123354, IMG submission 97872) | Labiotermes labralis P4 segment gut microbial communities from Petit-Saut dam, French Guiana - Lab288 P4 | ecosystem: Host-associated > Arthropoda: Insects > Digestive system > Gut ... | reverse complement strand
AATCAATTGACAGACATTGTACTGTATTTTATAATTATATATCTAAAATTGACCTGTTCTATATCTCATGGCCTATTGGTGCCTATTGTAGATCGCATGAACATGAATAAATGAATGAATGAATGAATTGCTCAGAGGGTTAGTTGCCTACCTCTCACGGTGATGTGCACAGATTCAATCCCTGGGATTTACGGTGGACAAAGTCGCACTGGAACAGTCTCTCAGAGCACCTTTTCAAATGTCATTCCACCAATACTGCACAGTCATCTTCTTCCTACTCTTAACAATTTGGCAAGCAGCCAAAGCCTGATAATCTTCATGCAAGCAATGCTCTTTTGGGTTATCGGGGAGCATTGGTTAGCCTCTACACTATCAGTCTTTTGAGGGTTAAACCAGCCCTAACTTATTTAACTAATCATCGTATAACGAAGAAGTGCAGATTCCTAAAACAAAAGGTCTAGCGAATCTAATCACCCATTGCAACGGGTAGTGTCTAGATTTTTTTGTTATCAGCTCATAAATTTTATGTACATTACTCCAAATGTTCCACTTGTAATGGTCTTTCCATCACCTAAACCTATATTAGTCTACCTCAAATGTTTATACGTAAGTGCATTATCCCAACTAGTCCCCTTCAAACGAACTTTCGAATTCCTACATCCCTCCAACCACTACAACCCGTGACTTTGCATTGTATCAATGACCAGCCTGTCTTTACTGATTACTACGCTAGTAGACGTGCATTTTATGAACGACTAAATTAAACGCGAACGATACCTTCGCGTATCTGTGAACGATCCATTCGACCGCGCGAACAAAACTTTTTGCAAAAATCCAGGAATCATCCCAAAACTAAACGCACTGCAAGAGGGCCACGGAATAAATTCCACCCGGCAATATATTTGTCGCCCAACCTTCGCGTAACCCTTGATACCACTGATACAAACAGATTATCAGTGGATACAAATACAAATAGCGATCTACACCGTCGCTCGTTCCGCTTCTCTCATCATTGTAGATCAAGCACCAGGGATTTGCGGCAGTAATCTGTGGCCGTGACATACATTTCTCTATCTGCTATGTGGGACGACTACCTCGCAACTGAGCAGGTATCGGTGATGGCTATAGTGGTATGTGGTAATGAACGTGTTGTCATAGTTGACGGAATTGTCCAAGTTCTAAGAAAGTTGTATGTCGTGTAAATTGAGTGTCTTGAATAAGCGGTATACGAAGGGAGAAGCACTCGTAATGGTTTCGTAAAGAAATTTTAATTGCAATTTGTGTTTCAGTTGTTGGTTTTGACGTGTTAGGTTATGTGTGATAACTGTTCCAGCCGACATAATAACACCAAATTTAGAAACACATATTTTCCTACGTCACCTCTACAGTCCATAACGTACTATAGTTGAAACTATGACAGAAATACAGCAGCAGCAAGAAGAAGAACGCGAAGTTTTGTTATCAATATATGATGGTGATCCAGCATTTAAACATCTCTCTCCAACTACATTTCAATATAAGGTAACCATTTTCAGTCATAGGGTTAGTATATATATATATCTTGGGAAATTACAAGTGATGTAGAATGTATATCACATTGTTTGTTTTATTGATAAGGGCAGTACGGAGAAGATGAGAATCCAAAATCATTCTTATTGGAGATCTCTTGGGGCACATCGTATCCTGCAGAAAAACCATTTATCAACATGGACACCTTTTACAATAAACACATGTAAGTTGCCATAGAATATAAGTTAACGTTCATAACTTGATATTCAGGAGACTAAGATTTTGAACTTCATATATGCGTATGTTCCGTAGTTTAAATTTATATAGCTTTGAAGTTGGTTGTATTATTAATAAACAACCTCTTTCATTATGCTGCATGCACAGTAAACTTATTACTAAAACACAGTGTGACTGAAGCTGGCTTTGCTTCCATCTTCACATGTTTAAACAAATTTATAAGATGCACCCCTTAGAATGAACTAGTCTCAGCGTATTCCAAGGGGCCACCTGATAGGTTCCTTTCAACACCTGAAGACAGAAGCATAAATGGCTTTCCAGACTCTTTTTATTATAAGTCAGTGATGAAGAAAGTCCAAAAAAGAAAAAGGTTGTTTCAGTCTGTAGTTCATTTGGCCCATGTGACAGGTCACATCTTGTTGGCTAACTTATCACAAGCAACTTGCCTGACTCAGCAAAGCACATACACCTGGTCTGTCACAGGGGTTATGTCTACCCATGAAGTTAAGCTTTAACTTGCCATATGAATACCACTGCAACATCATGTGTTTCTGCATGGTATATGTGCTAAATACAGATCATGCATCATAAATACATATGAAAGTTTCCTAATGCAGATGTTCCAAGCAAAAAAAAAAATCAGATATGTGAAAAGATTTTACACAACAGGTTCTATGCTAGACGGGATAGGACCTGAAAGCTAGGCTGAGGAAAAATTACAAAAATCACATTAGATTGAAGACATCTCTAAGATTACCACTGGTTCAACTTGTAAAGCAAATGGGAATCTGCAACATCAGGACAAATTGCAACAGAATTGCTGCAAGTACATCTGTGTGTGTGTTTATATATATATGTCTATGTGTGGGCGGGGTAGCTCAGTCGTTATAGCAACTGACTACAGGCTGGATGGTCCAGCATCAAATCCTGGTGGGGACAGATTTTCTGCCTGTCCAGAATGGCCCTGGGGTGCACCCAGCCTCCTGTAAAATGGGTACTGGGTCTTTCCCAGGGGTAAGATGTGGCCAGGGCGTGCTGTTGACCACTCACCCCTTCTAGTGCCGCAGTCATGGAAGAGTAGAACTATACCTCTACCCATCCTCTGGGCCACACCTCGCCTGGAACGGGATCACTTTACCTTTACCTTATGTGTATGACAGTGGTTTGTGAACTCCACAACACAGCTTGTGAAGCATGTAATGTTTGTGAATTGTTAGCCCCTTCCTGCCACTGCACTGTTCTGCTTTCCTTTCTTCTAGTGGGGTCATACAGCTGCCACATAACCTGCTCTTTCCCTATGTAATAAAACCAAATTTTCAGCTACTTATTCTTCTACAACTACCCCCAAGATGGATACAGCAAGCTCCTCTGAAACATCTGCAGCAAATTACCATTCACCAGTTTCACAACCAGGGGGCTGTAATTTTCAGCACTGTAGTGCAAATCTCATTCACACGGCAAATTTGCATTCATTCTTCAGTGTAGTATAAAAAGCAGATGTTCACTATTCTGACATTTAGCAGTGTTTTTAAGATTCATGCCTGAAACTACTGACATGTGGTACTGGATGGGCTCACTATCTTTGATTTCAATCAGTTCTACAGCATTCTAACAGTAGTATATTACACTTCGGATTACTAGGTTTCTGAATTTTGTCCATTGGCTCATGTTAAGAAAAGAACACACAGTATATGACCAACTAAGCGAGCAGTCTGGTGCCATGTCACTCACATGAGCCGTGATATACTGCCCTGACATGGCAGTGCTCAGTTCCTCATAGTCTGTGCCAAAATAATATCTTAAAAACAGGTTAAGTCCAATTCCTCCTTTATCCCTTCCAACCGGCCATTAATAATTGCCAAGACCTGTGTGATTTGTAGCTACATAATCTCAGGAGTTGATATAATCTAGCACAGGATTCCCAGATTTTCAAATTGAGATATGTCAGCACTCTTTTTTAAAGTTTCACTGTATTGTTCTTATATTACAACAGTGTTCAGGATGTGAAGGAGCGAGTTGTGTCCCAAGTGAATGTCGAAGCAGAACAGTATTTGGGCACTGCTATGACATACACACTTTTTGAGTTTGTGAAGGAGAAGATGGAAGATCTGCTGGTTGGTCAGCCTGAGAGCTTTGTCGGTAATGTGACAGACGGTGTAGACAGGATGGCTATATCTGGAACACAGGTACAAGGCTGATGGACAGTTCACAGCAGTGGCATGTGTCAGTAATATGAGGTTTATGAAAACATTAGCAGAATAATGTCTGGAAAGGCTCATTATTGTTTGACTTGTTTTTATCACACTGGCTGTCCAAAATATTTAAGACCAGTTTTTCTGTATAGATGTGACATGTAGTCTCTTGTTTTTAGAGAATGCAGCTTGCATGTATTTTAAAAGAACAGAGATTAGGAAAACTGTTTGGACCTGAGGACAGTATTTATGATGAACTCTACTAGATACAAGTTACCTAGTATCATTAAGGTAATAAAATGTGTTTTAGCATGTTCCTGGAATGGGGGAGGTAAGAGTTTTGGTGATGATATGTCCAGAAGGGGATAGATTTTACCATTACATTGGATCTCAGGGAGAAAGGATGAGAAGTGGAAAGAACTAGCCCAGGATTATTTCCAGTGGCAGCATAGTAGCAGTATATTTATCTTGGTAAATAACCAACTTGATGCACAAAATTTTGTTTTACAGTAAGTTTTATTTCATGCCTCTGAATGTTTCGAGCACCATGTGCTCATCATCAAGAGGTCAAAATTGTATTATACAGCTTCTGGTATCATCACACCTAGTTTTATTTCATGTCTTTACATGTTTCGAGCACCATGTGCTCATCATCAGGAGGTCAAATTTGTGTTATACAGCCTCTGGTATCTTCATACCTATAAGTGTGATGATACCAGAAGCTGTATAATACAGTTTTGACCTCCTGATGATGAACACATGGTGCTCGAAACATGTAGAGGTATGAAATAAAACTTATTGTAAAACAACATTTTGTGCATCAAGTTGGTTAATTACTAAGATAAATATGCTGAGATGCACGGTCAGCAAAACATTAAAAAAATAGTAGTAGTAGTAGTAAACAACTCTAGAAATGTTACTTAAAATCTCATAGCTATGTAGTAAAATTCAGCTACATGTAGTCTCATTAATTGATTCATACAGACATTTTTATAAAAGGTAGAAAATCACTATTAAACATCAAAATCCATGGTACTCATTAATGTGCTCCTTGTGCTGTACAAATGGTAAAATCATTCGTCATTACATTTTAAAATTGAGCTTGACATTAAAAATATACCTACCACAATATGTTAACAAAACACTTTTTGAAGGTTCAGTAATAAGTTGGGGCATATGGTGGCTCATTTGGTTGAGGCACTGTGCTACAAGCCAGAGGATTGCGGGTTTGATTCCCAGTGGTGTCAGAGAAATTTTTCATTGACATAATCCTTCCAGCTGCTGTTTGGCCCTGGAGTCAACTCAGCCTCTAACAAAAATGAGTACCAGGAATATTTCCTGGGGTGTAAAAGGCAGCTGGTGCATAGGGCTGAAAACCTTCCCACCTTCATGTGCTGAGTGTCTTGAAATCTGGGAGCCTCAACCTCCCGGAACCCTCAGGGCCTCTCCAGGCCTGTACAGGGAATGCTTTCCCTTTTAAAGTGATAACTTACCCTCATCAGTGATTATGATTATGGTTATGATGATGAAACAAACTGGTGTACTTTATGCATGGTCATGGTTATTGTGGCACTTTAGTATGTTATAAACCTGTTCATCTTATTTGACAGGAGCTGGAATCAGTCTCCAAAAAACCTACAAAAAAGGAGCATTTAAGCAAGGCACAAAAAAGGAAGCAGTGGGATCGTGTGGATGGAAAAGGAGACAAACCTCGAGGCTGGGATTGGGTTGATATAGTGAAACATTTATCACAAACTGGATCCAAACAGTCTCCTGACACTGAGCTTCCATCAACACCATCACCACCACCACCATTACCACCACTCAATTTCTGATACAGTCATGTATGCTTCCTTGGTGAGAAAAACATTATATTAAACATATCTGACCTGACAGATTACGCACACACTAAATGATATTCAGTTGACAATTTAAACAAAAATAAATTATCCTGTTTTTGCGTGCTGGTGTTCAGTTTTGAAATAGTGTGGTGTAATCCTTCACATATGACATAGAGATGTATGCCTTCCAATCAATTACTGTTGTATTTGCATCATAATGTGGCAGTAAATTAGCTTGAAAATTTTGATGATAGTTTGAAACAACTGAGTTTTGTATGGTAGAAAACTTACATGTAAGAGAAATTAATTTCCTGTTAAAGTAAAATGTGAAGATTCACTAATATTTGAATTTTAGCTTATGTGTGTATACTTTTTATTTCAGACCTGTTTGAATGTGTGTCAGTTCAGTACTGACAGATGATTGGGCTGGATGTGAAGTTTATAAATAAATGTGCCCCTCTTTGATAAATGAAATATACATGCATTAGATGTTTATTACATTATGTATATTACATTAACAATTAAAGAATGCAACACTATTAAATCGCTGGGTGCTGTAAAAGTGTTATGTGACATGATGATAAACAATAATTTTTGCATTAATTTCTACCTTTTTAACCCCACAACCTAAAAAACACATCACACATTACCGCATATTACATTTTATACCCCATGGGCTGAAGGAGATATGAAGACAATTGTTTTATGAATCAGAAAGAGGCACAATCATGCTCAGAGTTATATCCTTCTCATTAAAATCAAATTTTTTCTTCCTTGTCCAAGAAACTCCAGTCACCTCTCCACTCATTGACTGTAATGTGATGACTTCCTATGTTCCAGCCTGAAAATGTATTATTCCAATAAGATACTAATTATATTCTTAATTAAAGAAATGCAACATCTAGTAAAAGAACTGACAGATTAAAGCAAATATTTCATCTGTATAAAGTATACAGTGCCATATGAGATTCAAAGGAGCTAAGAATTTCATTACCTGTTTGAAGGTACAATCTTGCCATATCTGGAAGTACTGTGGCAAATCATGATTACACACAGGTACCCTATACTTGAGATCAAGGGTAAAAAAAAAATTCCAAATATTCAGGAGCCACCTCAAATTTCTATGCACCAATATCATGATGTGAAGCTTGTTCCCATTACCAAGGACCAAAAAAATATAAGGCACCAGTGTAAAAAATGTAGTCCCCTGGGTGATGTGGCACCCATTACCTGCGCACTTCTGCTTCAAATGCCGTTCAAACTAGGTATGCCTACCTGCACAGACTAGCAACAACATTTTATTGTCAGTTACAGCTAAAATTCTCCTTGTAAACATCGAATAACTCACACAAAAAATATGAAATTTGAAGCACTTTGGAAAAATTTATGAACGGTATCATATCCATCATGCAGCTACCTGAACCTTTGCATAGTATGAGATCTTCATTTGTCACATAGCGGTTACAGAGATTGTAAAGAAATTTCTCACTGGTGTGGAACCCAGAAGTTCATCCCCATCATCACAAAATTCCATGATCTTCAATCACTTCACTTCTTTGCAACCTCACTCCCCCTTAGACCCATTTGTAATATTATCCTCATATCTATGCCTTGCTGTAGCACCTGCCCACTTCTTGTTTTCTTCCACTAACAATTTTTTGTACAATCATAGTTTTGTTTATCTAGTTTTAGCCACAATCTCTGTCAAAAAATTGTCATTTTGATCAGTAATACAATGTTAATTCATTCTAAATATTAAGTCTGTAATGTAGGTCTTCTGTAAAAAGTTGATATTTATTCTTTCTTTCAGTGGCTGGTGATATTTATTCCTTCTTTCAGTGGCTGGTGATTAATCCACTATTACATCAGCATGCTACTGGAGTTCATTCCAGATCGTAAGAATTTGCTTCGGATTCATTTCATGATTATTTTCCCACCTATAACTGTGCTGTCACAAATGGTCTAACAGGAGACTTCCTAGTCAGAGTTTTGTGTTCATTTTTACTCTGAATACTACATGCCCTGCCCAGCTTCTGGACAGTCTTACCCTCAACATTGCTATCCTCCAGGCCTAAAAATACACTAAACATTTCCAAGTATTCATTCCCCAAACTGGACAACAGCAACAAAAGAATATATTTCCCCTATGCATGCTGTACGTCCAGTTCATGTGAACTTTCATAACAATGACTGTTACAGTGGTACAATACAAACCATGGTGTTCCTGTCCTGGGTTTCTCCAGTTGCCTGATATCTCTCCCAAATTCTACCTACTACTTTTATGTGGTTATTATTTATTAATACAGACATACAAGCATAAAATACTGAATTTGTCTTTTTGCTTTCTTTTGTCCTTTGAGACCCATCTGAGAAGTCAAAAAAGCTTGTTTTAGCCTCATCATGTCACGTCTGTCTGTCTGCATGTATCAACACGGCTTCCACTGGATGGAGTATCATGAAATTAATGGGGACATATTTAAATGTCAAGAAAATTCAAGTCTGCTTCAAGTTGGACCAAAATATCAAGCATCTTACATGAAGACCTTAAATATTCATTACTTTGCTTACTGTGACATGTAGCTCAACAACACAAGAAGTAACTCACTATTGTACTTCCATGGCAACACTCTTATTTCTCTCATTTCACTACAACAGGTATTGAAGCACAATGGTTTGACTCATATGTGCATGAAGAACAGCAAAGATCAAAGTGCACCACAATGTTACATCATGCGATGGCCTGTCTTGTTTACAGCTAATGGTTCATTCTTTATAGCAGTAAAATTCACTAAAAACTGCTAACTTACAGGCCCCAGACATTCATGCAGTACAGGATTCATGTACTTGGTTGTTAAAATGTGCTGACAAATAAAAACAATCCTACCTTACATAATTGTGTGTTTTGTGTCATAAAGAGATTTATCTCTATTTAAGCTATTCATTATTAGTCTGACAGAAAAGGTGGCTTGACAATCTGAAGAACTGCCCTGGGAACATATGGGGGGGTCAAAAGCAAGGAGTGGGCTATGACTGTCACACAGGCTACATTTCTGCACAGACCATACTGCCATGGTGTGGGCAATTAGTGTAATGGTTAAATACCTTGTTTCTGTATGATATGTATAAAGTCTGGAAATTCCTTAGAAACTGCATCATCTGCTGCCATCATGGCCACAAGAGGAATATTCTGGTTTCTGGAAACTGTATTTGTTGTGCTCAGTTTCACCATTGCTCCTTTTAGGCAATGAACAAGATGTGTTACACAAGATGATTTACTTTGTGGCCTATTTAGCACCATCTAGGAAAAAATCAGTCAAAGTAGTAACAACTGTAGACACTGTTATAGAATACTGTAAGTTAAATGTTCTAGTTTCTTACCAGTGGATGCTCCCTGATTATACATATGGCAATGCCCAAAATCACTGCATGGAAGTAACCTTGAATCACATCAGCTGCTGTCTCTCCTCGTACAAGAGTCACAAACATTCTCTTGCCTGCAGTGTCAACTACTATCAAGTATTGCTTTGAGTGATAGTAATTGGCTAATAGTTTGATATCTTCAGAGGATACCTTACAACCAGCCATGACATTCTGCAGTGATGCACCTAGTATGATTCGGAATCCACACAAGTCTATATCTGTGAATAGAAAATAAGGAAATAAGAACCCCCTGGGCACTATGCCTTGTACTGTTGGGAGAAAAAAAAAAAAAAGAGAGACAAATTTTTGAGGAATCTACTGCCTCATGTTGTCCAAAGTTAGTTCTGTTGAAAAGATTTGTAAACCTATACATATTGATACTGCAGTTAACCTGATTTATCAATGTTCAGTTAACGCACATTGCATTACTACTTTTGAGAAACTGATATTCCTTGTCTGATACATACACAATTCTGCTGCAACAACAGCCAAACTGTGCGTATGTTTCAAATCCTGCCCACCGATTTACATTCACATTCTCATATTTTGTTGCTTCCTGCACAATGTGTTTATAATATTAACCATTTTCCATTTTTGGGTGCTGCCTCCAACCCTGAGGATTGAAAGATTTACACCTACATGGACCCTGGAATGACATGCAGAAAATGTGGGTCAGATATGTGTGCATTGCAAAGAATGTGGCCAGTGAGAACCACAGGATGGGTGGATGGACTAGTAAATGTGTAACAGAAATATGAGAAACTACACACTTCAACAGTCCCTTGCAGAGTCAACAGAATGAGAAACATGTACTGTGTGTGCAATACATACATACAGCCATATATGCCAAGCTCTAGTGGCCTGGAAGCAAAGAGAGAGAGAGAGAAGTGGTAAGGTTATTACAAATCAAACCAACAAGTGCACACAATTTTACTAAAATCACAATATTACAACACACCAGGTCCTACATGTTTCAGGCCTTACTGACCCATTATCAGAGAGCACACAATTGTACATAACATGTTTTATACAATCTTTCTTTGATATTCTTAAATGGGTAAACTTGTTTTGCCTGTTGGGCATTAACGAATTTCACATTCTCCAAAATGTGATTTATAATTCAATTATCACAATTGGAACCAAATAATGCACACAGTTTCATTAAAATCACAATAATATTACAACACACCAGCTCCAACTGTTGTATATAATTGTGTGCTCCCTGATGATGGGCCAGTAAGGCCCAAAACATGTAATTGTAATACTAGTGTGATTTTAATAAAATTGTGTGTATTCATTGGTTTAAATTTTAATAAAGGAGTTCTAATGTGCAGAATGGACAATGTAAAAAAAGTGATAAAGTCTATTTATGAGGGCATAGTTAAGGGAGTGTTGAAGAAAATTTGGTTTCTGAGCTTTACTGTTTCACAATTCCCATTGGCCTGGATAAAGGTCCACCTCATGTCCCTCTTGAGTGGTTCTGACTGGCCACATTCCTTGGAATTCCCTCACATAAGTGACTAACGTCATCGCCTACATCACTTCATCTATGTGGACAGTTCCTTCAACTCTCAAGATGGAGGAAACCTACACAGTCTCAAATCACCAAAGGCCATCATCTGTGCAGTACCTCCTCTAAAAAAGCCTATACACTTACATTCACCATTTTTGTTCTGTCTTAAAATATAATATCCTTCACGTGTGTAATATGTATTTTTCTCTTCCTGTGTGTGTGTGTGTGGGGGGGGGGGGGGGGCCCACCCACAACCACAAAGTAAAGAAAAATTGTGGGAGGGGAGATTAAGCAAAAAAAAAAAATTAAAACCATTT
>Ga0123354_10018144_pt1 | contig 11031 bp, 6 predicted proteins | sample TergutLab28metaG_2_FD_97872 | JGI IMG/M metagenome (GOLD analysis project Ga0123354, IMG submission 97872) | Labiotermes labralis P4 segment gut microbial communities from Petit-Saut dam, French Guiana - Lab288 P4 | ecosystem: Host-associated > Arthropoda: Insects > Digestive system > Gut ... | reverse complement strand
TTTATGTCACTCACAAGTTAGTTTGATGTTAAGTACAGATATTAACATTACAGAAACCACATATTCCTGCCAGTTTTAATATGTATTTGGTAATCAATAAGTGTGTAACAGCTGTCAAATTTTAAAACTTCTCTGGCCATTATCTCCATAACCGTTCAACTTTGGACATAGGTGTTTTGGGTTATATCGGTATACTTTAACATAAGGAACACCCTCCCGAAGTCTTGCACATTCCTCCTGCGACACCCTGTATATACAGGGTGATTGAAAATATGTCGCGTTACAATGCAAATGCACATTAAGTTTATTATTGACGAATCACGCTGGATTCGTCAGTTATTTTGCGAATTTACTCAGGCATACAGAAGAAACTTCGGGAAATGCGCGCTTCTGGGTTTTTCACGCTGCGAGTAGTGGTAATATCTTACAGATGTTTCGGGACAAACTATCGGACCTAATCCTCAGGGAACCTAATGGTGGGAACCGATAGGTTGTCCCGAAACGTCGGTAAGATATTACCACTACACGCGGCGTGAAAACCCAAAAGCGCGCGGTTCTCATCTACTTCGCGACGGAAGCCTGAAGTCACGCATAGAAGAAATTATGGTCTACTAAGAATAAGACATAGAGAATAGCAAACAAGACAATAGAACAGGAATGGCTTGAAACTTGATGACGACGTAGGTGAAAAATTCTGATGGCAAACAAAGGACAAATCTTCACCTGCCAGACCCAGATATAAACAGAGAGAAAGTCTGACTGTCGGACTTCGACCCGGAATTTTCAATGTTTTGTTGCTGCTGTGTCTCCTGAAGGGTCATTTAGCGTGGTTTTGCGCCACTGTGTTACGTGTGATAAGCTGTCGGAGGGGGCGCCTGTTGGCTGTACGCAGCATTAACCAAAAGATCGTGCGTGGGGGCCACAAGCAGACACTTCAGACTGGATTACTGGACGCTTACCCCCACCCCCTACCAACGACGTACCAAAGCGGAAGAGTTACGTTGTAGATAAACTGATTGGCGTGAAACACAATTAACACTTATCCTGCTAACGTGGAGAATATGGTAAGCTCATAATAATGCCGCGGTAGCACAGTGGTTAAGGTGCTGTGCTACAAATCGGAAGGTCGCTGGTTCGATCCCAGCTGGTGTCAGTGGATTTTTAATTGACGTAAAATCCTTCCGATCGCACTGTGGCTCTGGCATCGAATCAGCCTCTAACAGAAATGAGTACCAGGAGTATTTCCTGGGGGTAAAGGCGGCCGGTGCGTAAGGCTGACAACCTTATCACTATCCTGTGCCGTTGTCATGAAATCTGGGAACCTTAACTTCCTGGAACCTTCTGGGCCTCTCCAGGCCTGCAACGGGACTGCTTTACCTTTTAACTAATAATGCCAGCAGATGGCAGATGGGACTTAACTCGGCAGTCAAAGGGTTAAGGTAACATGCATCGTTTTCCCCTTCGTAATAAATATGCCATCGTGGCGTATGGGAAATGGAGGTAAAGTTCCACTTAATTTTAAGATCGGATAATGGTAGGACGTGAGCGACGAATGTCATGAGTTCGCGCCTGTATTATCTGGCCTTCGTTCTGCTTGGATCAGCAGCAGAGCCGGTCGGAACGTGATGCAGAATTTCAGGCTTTCACATTAAGCTGTTTGTACAGGGGGCCTAACAAGCGCATTCACCATTCGTGTACCCGAAAGTGACGAGTGAAAAATAAGACGTGTCTACACACGTCCAACACCAAGTGACTTTTTTTAAATAGAAAAATACAGAAATATTCACTATGACGTAGCTGTCAAATTCGAAGATTTTAGTATAATCTACTCTCAGTGGCGGACGAATAAAATGTGCGTGGGTGGCAATGATGAAAATGCGGTGGAAGGAAAAGCAGAAATATTGGCAATAAAATTTGTCCGAGTACCGTTCTGTCCACCACAAATCTCACACGGAATATACTGGTATAATTTTATACATAACATATAAAATAAGGGACGGTATTTTATAGTGATGTCATTAAACTGCTGCTTAGCAATTAAACGACGTGGAACGCATTGGTTTTCTTTGTGAAAAGATATCTGGCGTGTAGAATTCCTTATCTGGCTGAAAAGCTGAGCCGACGTTTGCTGGTCTCTCATTATACGAGTGACGTATTTAGGTTCTTGGCGAGTAACAGGGTCGGATAGTAGAGCTGGAAGATTATACCCGATGAAAAACTTCGCTAGGATTCGTAATAATCTAAAGGTCCCTAGGACCATCCTAATGCTTTCAGAGAGCTTACCTTCGCACCGCTGCGGATATTTCTTCTTAGTCCACGGAATTCTCGGGCGTCTTCCCCCTTTACGTAGCTCCCATTCCTCAAACCATGCTCCATCATTATTCTTGTGAAACGCAACAACGATCCAAAACCCAAACTGCTCCATTTCTTTGACTGAATATTATAATATTATTCAAACGTCATTAAAAAAACAAAGCGACTACCATTAGAGTTACGGAAGCTTATCGATCTTTAAAACGCACACAAAAATTAGACAAACTTATCAGCTTAGCGATTTTACTTCAGGGTTAGATGAATCAAACCGTTAATGTTTCATCTTTCATAACAATATTACACCAACGTCTTTTCAGTGTTCGAATCACCCTGTATATCACAAAATTATCAACCTTTTTAAGTAATCATTCCTGCTCCTACGTGAAACATATCTCCTTCTCCATTAACCTATATCACTGTTTGCTGCAGGTAAAACCTGCAACCGTACGTCCCTTTTTACCTCTCGTGCTTCTACGCAATCAAAGGGGTTCTTTGGAAAAGCCTTTGCCGCTGCATTCGATAAACGTCGACTGTATATTCACCCCAGACGTCGCAATTTCTAAACACCATAGTACTGTTTTGATGTTTAGATATTGCTAACGATTTCGTCCGAAACTGGCAGACTGGGTATTTAATAACGTATTTTCGTACCAACTTATAAGCTATGAGCTCAAACTTTAAAACACTTTATCCTGAAGTAGTGACAGATGAACATTTCTTAACAAGATACGTTTTAATGGTGAGGAGTAGTTAACACCTCGCCCAAACCCCACGCTCGAGGAAAACCCCTTGTCGGCTGTCGGCGACTGTTTATTCAATATATTCGCAGCTATCCTCCGTATTGGAGGCTGTTCCTCGATCCGCAAACCGAAGACGCGCAATGCCGTGGGAATTCCTTGACTAGCTGAGAACCGATTAGCTTCTTACGAAGAAATCTGCTCCATGGAATAGTAAGTAAGTAAGTACTAAGTAAGTAAGTAGGTAGGTAAGTAAATAAGTAAGTAATTAAGTAAGCAGGTAGGTAAGTAAGTAAGTACGTAAGTAATTATATAATTAAGAATTAAGTAAGTAAGCAAGTAAATAGGTAAGTAAGTACGTAAGTAAGTAAGTACGTAAGTTAAGTAAGTAAGTAAGAAGTAAGAGAGCAAGTAAATAGGTAAGTAAGTAGGTAGGTAGGTAGGTAAGTAAGTAAGTAGGTAAGTAAGTAAATAAGTAAGTAAGTAGTCGTAAGTAAGTAATTATATAATTAAGAATTAAGTAAGCAAGTAAATAGGTAAGCAATTAAGTAAGTACGTAAGTAAGTACGTAAGTCAAGTAAGTAAGAAGTAAGTAAGCAAATAAATAGGTAAGTAATTAAGTAAGTACGTAAGTAAGTAAGAAGTAAGTAAGTGACAGATGGGAATAATATTGCTGCTCTTTTCCAAAGCAAATCATTATAGGCAAGGAAGTTCAGTTCCTAGTCTTGTGTGGCACGATCGGGTTCCTTCTGCAACCCACGGTTCTGCACAGGTATAAAAAAGTGTTACCTCGGCCATTTGGCAAGGTCAGAGAAGAAAGACATTTCCCGTTTTTAACTGTACTGCTGTAAATTCCTACATTTAATTATTCCTTCATGCAGCACTATTAAATATAATTTTTAGAGGTTTTCAAAATATATTACAGATTCATAAAGTCTTATGGTTGGAGCAAAAGAGAATTGTAAAATTTTATGGTACACTTAAGTTAGGGGCAGAATTTCAGACATCTTGGGACTTCGAAAGAAATGAAATTCTGCAGCTTTTACGTTAAAGCGCCCGGTTTGTTAAAAAAAACCTTTTAATTCACCTGCCATTCGATTTATGACCTTATCGCGTCTTTAAGGTAGAAATTAAGATCTTTTGACTATGCTAAATATTTACCTGTAACTAAACAGATAATGTACCTAAAACATAATATTTAGACTCGTTTGTGCAACCACTGATACAGTGGAAAACAATTTGTATTACATATTGTGAGTGTGTGTTTGTAGCCTTCGCTATCCAGCATAACAATGCGCATGCGCCATATTGTAATCTGTGGCCTGCCTGGCTGTACAGTAATATTACATTTTATCTCATAAACTGTTCGACTTTCGAAAAAACGTTACTGAACACAAAATGTGTGTTTGGATGTCATCTACAAAATATCTGAAACATTTCATAAACTATGAAGAACTGAGCGAGATATGATCAAAGACTTATATTTTGCTTCTAGTAAAGTACCCAATATTCTTGTCCGGTTTTAATTGCACTTGAATTTTCTGAACAGTGTTTACAAATAATACTCAAATATCAAGTTTCATGAAAATCCATCCAGTGGGAGCAGAGTTACATGGACGGACGGACGGACGTGCCGAAAACAGTAGTCGAGTTTCACAAGTTTGCGGACGCGCCTATAAACTCGTAGTTCGCAATAGTGACAAATGTGGCGGTACTTGGTGCTGTGGGTTTGCCAATTTTAACGGTAGTTTTTAAAATTAAGAGGCTTAAGCTGTCGATGTGAGACAGTCAGCGCAGATCAAGCGAGACACAAACAGCCCAACGAATTACATCGTTTGGACGAATTGCACATCGTGTTCTGTGCATACTGTGACAATACTGCTGGTTATACAGACAGCATTTCGATATAGAAACCTTTGAAAATAAGTAGTTGTAACCATCACTATCACCATAATCACCTTCAACACCGTCACAACCTTAACTATAACCACCACCATCACCATCATCATTACCACCACCACTATCACCACCACAGCTACCAAAACTGCTACTACCACTAAGAACGCCACCACCATCACCATGAATATCACAATCTCCATTATCACCACCCCGACCACCGCCAAAGTATCACAAACATCGCCAACACAAACACCACTAAGAACGCCGCCACCAGCACCACCACCACCACCACTAATATCATCACCACCATCACCTTGAATATCACCACCTCCAACATCATCACCACCACAACCAAAACACCACAAACATCGCCAACACTAACGCCACTAAGAAAGCCACAACAACCACGACAACCACCACCACCAACACCACCACTAATATCACCACCACTAATATCACCACCACCATCACCTTGAATATCACCACCTCCAACATCATCACCATCTCAACCTAAACACCACAACCATCGCCAACACTAACTCCACTAAGAACGCCACCACAACAACGACAACCACCACCACCACAGGTACCAATACTGCCACCACCACCACCACCACCAACACCAATAACACAACCACCACCACCATAACCACCACCAACACTACCACCACCACAACCACTACCACCACCACCACCACCACAGCTACCAACACTACCACCACCACTACCACAACCACCACCACCAACACTACCACCACCACCACCACCACCACCACAGCTACCAACAATACCAACACCACTATTTAAACTACTACGATCACCATGAATATCATCACCTCCACATCATCGTCACCACCAAAATACCATCACCACTATCACCAGTTTTTATGACACATAATGTAACTTACATACAACACACAAAACTAGTATTTTAAGACATCCTGAAATTCGTTGGTTTCCACAAAATAACTGACCTACAGTATAAATACTTCACTTCCAAGAAGTTAAAATTAAATTATAAATATTTCCAATACACACACAGACATTCTGTAGCTCCGTCTGACAGTGTTGCTCTGTAGCGAACGGTAAACAATTACGTACTGAGTTCTGTTCGAAGTTACTCTTGGCGCAAGATGAGATTCTTATGCAACGGACCGCAACTGAACAGGTGCGCTCAACATCGCCCCACCTGCGGGTTCTATAGTAATTTAGAAATGTCAGGACCAACCTGAAGATAATTATCTCCTGCACCGACATCTCCTCCCTGCCCCTCTGTTTCCTAGTATCTTCCGACGCAATTTTAGTATCCTACAAATAATTAAACAGTCTTGCAAATAGCAACTTCCTCCTCTACAGTCATAATGTCTGTTTTCTCTTAGGGCCGCTGTTTTCTGCTACAAGTGTCTGTGTTTCAATAGGGGCAGCTATAAAGAAAATAATTCAAGTACCAAGCCTAAAGCCTTCAATAGCTTACCTCCGAGTGACACTTTGGGGGGCTTTTAAAGTTACGGCTGGCCGATAAGGCAAAAGGGCATATCAGATGATAATCTACACGATAGTAAAAAGTAATCTCACTACGTTATGACAACAATTGCTTGCAGGTTATTAGATTTACGATATTTACAAACAGATAAATATTCAAGTAAATTATTAACTTTAGGTAGGATTTCACCCCTTTTATAGGCCACGCAGGCCCTTAGGGTGAGTAGAGGTATAGCTGTGCCCTTTTCTAGGACCTTCGGCACTTAGATGGGGGTGGAGTGGGTCAGCCCCACGCCCCGGCCGCCTCTACCCCTGGGAAAGTCTAGGTACTCATTGTACAGGAGGCTGGGTGGGCCCACCGAGATTCGATCCCGGACCGTCCAGCCCGTAGCTCAGTCGGTACAGCGACTGAGCTACGGGCTGTAAATATTAACTTTATATGTCAGAAATTAGTCTACAGTTCACGCCTACAGATATCCAATTCATTCCTCACACAGAACATAGTTTCCCTCCAATATTAAAAAATCCGTGATTGGAGCACAGAAAAAAATTGAATTTCTTGCAAAAGTTATAAGCAATTCATAACCAAAATGCGTGGTCAAAATGTAGAATACTTAATGTCAAATCTGGTGGTGTAAAAGAAACCGCTAAGCTTCATGAGGTTGAGTATCTAGTACTGTTTTTTGAGAATCATACAGTCAAACACGGCTCACAGGACAGCACGCAATTTTCTGTCATTTGTAAGTTCTTGTTCCCCAAATCTTATCTTTCTACGATCCATCTTTTTTAACATCCAACATTCTCTTTCTTACTAACAGAAGGGTTTTCTATTCCGCCCTCCAAAATGTCTGTGTCCATTCCTTATATTCTCCCCACCGTAAATTCATGCACCTGACAGCCCCATGTTATGTGGTCCACACATTCACGAAGGCCCACGTAATAAATAACACTGTGCCAAGTGATCGTTCACACAGTGTCAAAATGCAGGTTTTACCACTGGATTAAACTCGAAGAGAATTCACTATTTCAAGATGTTTGGATGCAGGAAATTATAATAACTGTCTTGTATAATGAAAATTGTAACATAGTTTTTTATACAGGGGTACTGATAAGTCCTTAGCCCGACAAGGAACGAAACAAGCTAATGTTTCTGTCAGAATGGCGTGAATTTCCTTCGGCGCCTTGCCGTGCAGGAAAAGAAACTTGATGACAGCTCGCTTCTCGATGTTTTTGAAATCGAGAGCGTCCTTGACATGCTTCCGAGGTTGTTTCTTTCCTGGTCGGGCTAAGGACTTATCAGCACCCCGGTACCAGACTACAACGTTTCAACAGCACACTGGCATTGAACATTTTACAATTTACAATTGACGAAGTCGTATAGTAACGCTGTATACGTCATTAGGTATTGATACTCCCTGAAGATTGTTATAAATAATGGTCGAAACATGTAGGAGATTTTTACATCCAGGAAGTAGTGTGAACGGGTGGTGATGGTGATGTTTATACGTATCAATTGCGCGGAATATGTACAATAGTAAATATCACTCTGTTAATGAACTTTTTCAAAATAGGCTGGATTCGTATGGCATTTCAGTTTGGTCCTGAAAGATTTAGATTTTTCAAAAAAATGTGTCAAAAGAGTAGAGGGCACATTTTTCTTATACACGTTTTTGGCAAGGTTAATTTTGTAAGAATTGTGAATTAGTTTCCGGATACAATATTTCGCGCTTTGCAAATACCGTTACTTCAGCAAGTGATTTCTGGTTGACTGTGGGTACAGCAGAACGTCATGCCCAGACGAGTAATTCGGAACGTTTATGAAGCTGTGGCTTCCAAGCAGCTACGAAAACCAAAAGGTTATGGCTAAGACAAAACTGAATGTCGTACTGGAAAAGAAGTCACTTTCATGTGTGTTGCAGTGGTAAATGACGGGTTTATTGGCGTTCAGTTCCCTTCTGAGGAAGGGATCTTTACTTCATTGAAGGGATCGCGTCAGAAGAGGGCCGCAGACCGACACAAGTTCCAAAAATTTAGATTCCGGAAAAATTTCCAAGTAAATAAAACTACCGAAACGTAAAGCACTCTTCCTTATTTCTAATGATCAGACGTTAAGTACTCAAAAAAGAAACTTTGCTACGCCGTGTTAGTTCATGGAGTTATCCTTTGAAACAGACACAAATAACATGTTATGGGAAGTACGCAGTTCACTCACCAACAAATGCACTATTTATTAACTTGGTTAAAAGTTTTAAATTTACATTAAATACAAAATAATATCGCTGTTATATGTTTCGGTCTTTAATGACCATCATCAGGGAGCTTTATCTGTACCTGACTAAAGTTATATTTATGTTAAAACACTTGGTAAAATTACGTCATTATATAAATTAGGGATGTGGCAGCATGCCGCTGTACGACATGCTGCCACATCACCAGACATGTAATTTTACTGAGTGTTTTAACATAAATATAACTTTAGTTAGGTACAGACAAAGTTCCCTGATGATGGTCATTGAAGACCGAAACATGTAAGAGCGATATTATTGTGTATTTTAATGTAAATTTAAAACTTTTAACCAAGTTAATAAATAATGCATTTGTTGGTGAGTGAACTACGTAGATTTCAAAATGCACGATAAAAGTGTTTTGGGAAACTTAACTAGGTACAGCGGACACAGAATATAATTATACAGCGAGGTTATGTGATGGCGGTAATGGACATTTGTGCTTTTAACAAATGGATTAATTTCACTGAACTGACTATAACTGAAGGGATGTGTACATCTGATATGATCACACTTTGATTTTATTTGAATATCGTTATGGGAACTACAGATTTTTGAGATATTGATCTGAAAATATAACCTAAAAATAATTTATCACAGACCCAATAAATTATTAATCATCCAGAAAAAAACATATTTATAAGACAGCAGTACAATGCACCAAACTATAAAATGTGATAATGTCTGATATGAATAAATTCAGTCGGTACGAATAAGTCAAAATGAACTGACATCAACGATATTGTGTGCAGCCATGTTCCCAATCATTTATAACTTTATCAGGGATCCAAGAATAATGATAATTCTGCGCCATTAATCAGAATCACTGTGCCCCCTGACACGTGAAATGCTGCAACTCCCTCCAGTGCCAGAGGACCAAACAATGTTTGCCGCGTCCTGGTGAAGCTTGTTTTAGAATGACAGTTATTAATTCTGTACAGGTACGTGAAAATGTTGCATTCACTGTAGCATCACCACCTTTGACACCCTGTGACATGTTCGATGTAGCCTGACATTTCATGAGCTGAGTGGTACAGTCTTTAGATGGTTAAAATTTTACCAAGACCCTTCCTTTATTTATTACTGTAAAATTAATGGCGATTATCGGGATGCGAGCCGGGACATTTGGAAAAAGGCACGAAATTAAATTCCAATCTTTCATGACCTAAAAATGAAATAATATTAAAAAGGTAAAATGTAAAGTGATCCCGTTACAGGCCCGGTGTGACCCAGAGAGTGGGTAGAGGTATAGTTCTACTCTTCTATGACCGCGGCACTAGAAGGAGGTGAGTGTTCAGCAGCACGCCCCGGCCGCACTTTAACCCCGGAAAAGACCCGGTACCCATTTTACAGGAGGCTGGGTGGGCTCCAGGGCTGGTCTGAGCAGGTACGGAAAATCTCGTTCCCACCGAGATTCGATCCCCGACCGTCCAGCGAGTAGTGAGTCGCTATACCGACTGAGCTACCCTGCCCACAATAAAGTAATATTGCATCAGTAAATTTACAAACGTTTGAAGAGATAAATACAGACAACTGCCGAAACGCCTTGTGTCTTAGAAATAGCCTACCAAAAACAATATTTTACTTCCATATAAACGGGACGTTTATATTCTGGTGGCCCCAAAACCTTCTTTTTTCTGCTCAGGGGGGCAAGAATTCCTTCCCGCGAGAAATCGAGTCACACTGAACGTTTAAGTTGGTAGCACCGCGGGGGAGTCGGTGCCTCGCACATGCGTGTTGAGGAGAATGATCATTTTGCGAATATTATGTTTACTGCGCAATACCTATATGTAATTATAATTTATTTTGAAAATCCCCGTCTATAAATTTGACCCTGTCTGCAATATTACGACATCCAAAGTCTCACGGCACAACTGGTGGATCACGTGACACGTTACAGGGTGTGTCGCAAACACTCTGAGAAACACAGCCATAATATTAAAGTGTTTTCCTATGCAACAGCTAAGTGATGTGGGCGTGATCTTTATGCGCCTCTTCTCTCACCCACAGTTATAATGCCCCCCCCCCCATCTCATTCTTCTCGATTCGATCACCCGAATAATATTTGGTGAGGAGTACATATCATAAAGCTTCTCAGTAAGTAGTTTTCTCCACTATCTTGTTACCTCGTCCATCTTAGGCCCAATATTCTCTTCAACACTGTTCTCAGACACCCTCAGTCTACATTCCTTCCTCAATGTGAGCGACCAAGTTGCACGTCCATACAGGCAAAATTATAGTTCAGTATATCTTGATCTTTATATTTTTGAATAGCAAATTATAAGACAAAGGATTTGCAAGCATTCCCTGACTTC
>Ga0123354_10018140_pt1 | contig 11031 bp, 7 predicted proteins | sample TergutLab28metaG_2_FD_97872 | JGI IMG/M metagenome (GOLD analysis project Ga0123354, IMG submission 97872) | Labiotermes labralis P4 segment gut microbial communities from Petit-Saut dam, French Guiana - Lab288 P4 | ecosystem: Host-associated > Arthropoda: Insects > Digestive system > Gut ... | reverse complement strand
TGTGTGTGTTGGTGTGTGTGTGTGTGTGTGTGTGTGTGTGTGTGTGTGTGTGTGTGTGTGTGTGTGTGTGTGTGTGTGTGTGTGTGTGTGTGTGTGTGTTTTTTATTCAATATTTATAATGTAACTCTTAATTGTGTGTATGCATATGTTGGTGTCATCTCCATATGGAATCAGCCTCTTGCATGGTCATGGATTATTTAAAATTGAGACAGTTTTGTTGTAAATCTGGAAACAAAGTGGCACAGTGACACTCTCCTTACACAGATCATACTTTTCTACGAAATTGCCATGCATTTGCCAGGCATTTAGTTTCAAGAAAATTTTATTGTACCATCTCTTTTCGTCACACGCTTATTTCAAATGAAGTTTCGTGTGCGCTGATAACTCGGTTGTCCCAATTATGTTCTTCTATCTGTTACGTATCCTGAACACGTGGTACAGTCGACTGTCGTCGGCAGGAATGAATGCCTGTGATCAGCATTTGTCCGTCCTGCTTCGAATCGTCATGCGGCAGATATAGTCTATCGTCATACTGAATTGTGGTCCCTCTACAGATGTTACTAATTTCCACAGCCACTGTTTGCATAAATCGGATCGCAGATCCTTGGCCATTGGTGCATTCTGTCAATGAAACAGCCATGTAACGCATAGATTCCTGTCACTACTGAAAATGACAGTAGAACCAACTTCAAGTTATGGAAGGTTTATCCAGTCTCCTTTTCAGTAACACGTCGCCGTCACTTTTGAATAGAATTAAAACTGCCTTATGTTTGTCGCAGCACTTCCTCCCCAGCGTGCAGTATCACGCATATTGAATGAAAATGTAACAGTTTTCACTTTGACATGTGCGTTTTCGATTCCATAGATATTCCTCGTCGGTGTCGTGTTTCGATGTTTCCCGGTATGATTATGCGTATACGCTGTTTGCGCCTGCCTGCCAGTTGATTACGATCTGCAGTTAGTGCGCAGATAGACGCTGAAATGCATTAAAATTGTCCAAAATGTTCGTTTAAAAAAGTTATTTCTAGTTTACGGCCACTTTATGAAGCTGTTTCTATTTCGAAATCCAGTGGTGTGCAGTGGTACTCTAGAGAGAGTATTGGAGCGCACCCACTCCGTAAGGTTTAACCTTTTAAAGCCTACGACTTACTTGATGCACCACCAGCTTTAACATTCAGATATCAAACACATCCTGCCATCGACCAGACTGCTTGTACGGATGCATGAAAAAGTACCATAAAACTGCATATAAGTCTTCCTGAGGATGAACACTTGGTTGTTCGAAACACGTCGAAGACAATATAGTTGAATTAAATCATTAATGAAAAAGTGTGCATTTTGTTGATTCTTATTACGTTTGTTTATCAGAATGCGTTTATGTGTTTTGCGTGGATCTTGGAACAAACAACTATTATTTCTCTTTACAACATTAACTTACCGGTTTTTATAACCGAGGCAGAGAGTGTTTACTGCATGGTACGACCTGGGTTTTCAAATCAGATACAGTTTCGTCCTTAAAGTGTTAAATTCAACAGTAAACCACCAGTCATTCGCCGTGTGCGTTCTCATAATGTTCCAGTATTGATCAGTCTAGACTGAGCATGTGGATGCTGATTTATGTTTCAGGTAGCCAGTAGGATGGGAACGTGATCTGATCTCCATACCGGAATCTTATTAAGGCAGATTCAATTTAACCACAAGCCGTACAGCAATATGCCGGGGAGCATGCGCCGGTTTTCGGAGACACAGGAAAACCCGCCTCCACAACGGGACGCTACTGACAGACGACACACCACCTCGTCCGATGCGTCCGATTCGCCCTTGCCGGACACGAGCTACGCCCGACAGGCAAGTAAACATGCTACAGATATCACAACATATGTAATGAGAAATGGTTCTTACTTCTTGAATAGAGATGAAGTGCTCCAGTCAGCACAACTCTTTAATATTTGTCGTAAGTGCTGTATGTTCAACGAACGACCATCGGGCATTTCTTTACAAACATAAAAAATCCTAAGTACATTTGCAATGTACATTGTCGGTGAGATTTCGCTGTTTTACAGATATTTATAAAAATAATAAACATATCTCGTGTTTTTAGCAAACTGTAAAATCCAGTCTCTTTTGCGTAAAACCCCCGTTGTTGTTACTCGATATTATCATTTTTTTCATCTCGTTTTTGTTGCTCAGTTCCTGCTCTATTTAGTGAACGTAATTTCATAAGATTCTGTTCTTCTTAGAAAGCAGTAGAATGTTTCACAATGTAGCCTTTTATAGGAAATGTATACGTATTCTAGATGAGTGTGTACTGTATAGTTATTCCGATGTGCTTAAGTAAATACTGTGGACTGACGTTCGGTGCTGCGCTTTTACGATGTTGTTTTTACGTCAGGTAACTGAATACTAACGGAATTTTTGTAAATTTTTGTGCAGTAATGTTGGATGATGGTCGTTGAACCGATACATGTAGAACTGAAGACAAATATTGGAAGAAGTGCGTTGATGCAATACTTAGTTTGTATTCACAACGGGATGAATCAGAATGCAGTTTTTTCTTCAGTTTCGTTAAGTAACATATGGGAAAAGTTTGGAATAAACGTCGTAAGCCGTAAGGAGGCTTTAAGGGCTGTAATAACCACCTGATGGCAAGCGGTTTGAAGTATACGTGTATGCAAAAGCTTCAATGTGGGCCGGGCGGCTCAGTCGGTATAGCGACTGACTACGGGCTGGACGGTCCCGGATCGAATCCCGGTGGGGACGAGAATTTCCGCCCGTCCAGACCGGCCCTGGGGCCCACCCAGCCTCCTGTAAAGTGGGTACCGGGTCTTTCCCGGGGTAAAGTGCGGCCGGGGCGTGCTGCTGACCACTCACCCCCTTACAGTGCCGCGGTCATGGAACAGTAGAGCTGTACCTCTACCCACCCTCTGGGCCACACAGGGCCTGTAACGGGATCACTTTACCTTTACTAGCTTCAATACGGCTGGGGGGATCAGAGAGAAAAGTGGCAGCACCGGGAAAAATTCACACTACAAACAGCACTGAGGTGAGAAATAATCCCTCGCGGCATGTATGTCTGCAGAGAAAGACCAGAACCAAAATGTATGTCTGCAGAGAAAGACCAGAACCAAATCAATTATTCACGGCAATCAGCTGAATGTATGGAATAGCAACCATAGTTACGGTGTCATTACCGTAACGTTCCTTTATACTGGTGACAGCTATGCGCCGAAATGTATCATTGCAATGTATAATTATCAGTTTATACTTTCTGCCAGTCTGTCCACATAGATTGAAGCATTTGGAGGGAGGCTGCCATTAAAGTTCTTCCCAGTGCAACACAAAATGTGTTTTCATATGCACTGCAGTAGCATATACTACTACTACTACCACCACCACCAGATACAGCAATTCCCTTGACCCACAACGTGTCCAACACCAAGGCAGATATCAACACGAAATATGAACATTTGGCCCTGTAAATCTAAAGTCTGAGCGTTAAAAAGTATTTATATTTATTATTTAGTCATCTCAGCGGAAGGAGTGGTCACCAGAAACTTCCTAAAGTATGTAGAGAATATAGAGTTGAACTGAGAAACATCTCAAGAGTGGGGTAAAGAGCAGCCTATTACAAACGTGTCTTACAGTACGTAAAATCGTCTTACCAGAAGACCGCCACCCAATAATTAATACGCGAGAATAAATTACAATAATAATGATGACAACTTTCGCCATGTTCTGAATGTTGTGTGCTTACTTCTGGGCAATTCCCTGGCGTCTGAACGTTATATGCCAACGTTTCGAAACACACTGTCTGTTCCATCTTCGTATGGGGGGTAGGTATGAAGATTCTTCATATCTACCCGCCTATGAAGATGGAACAGACAGTGTGTTCCGAAACGTTGGCATATAAAATTTTGACGCCAGAAGTAAGCATACAACAATGATGGCAATGTCCATTCATTCTGGGATGGATATTAAAATCTCCGCAACTCTAATTTCGCGCCTTCTTGTAAGCATGCATCCACGTCTCCTGCCATCTGTTGGCCGTATTTTCGTGCTAGGTCTCGTAGCTTTCGATAGATGGCTCTGTGTTGATTAATGTTGATGGTTAATTCAAGTAACTGTTTTCACGACGTGGTAAGGGCATGTACGTAAATGCCGCGAGCATTTCGATAATGAACGTGTATGGGCGTTAGGTGTCGTAGCACTTCTCATATATTTTAAAACTGAATATGTTATAATTGATGACAGTTATTTAAATGTCGCAGACGTTGTATGCTGTCTGCCATGTCACATTCTTCAACCGAAGGCTCGAGTACTTTAAAAAAGGGTGTTTGCTGCTTTGATGGCACGTAGATCGTTAAGGTCTATGGGGTATGGCGATCAAGACATACCCAACACACAATTTTTGTTATCGTGGGGCAGTTGGCTGTCTATGTGCACCGACGCCCCCAATAATTCTTATTTACGATTTATTATAGGGCGAAATTAGGGCGTAAGGTATATTATGTAGTCTAGCGAACGATTAACCACTTGCATGGTATTTACCATAGGTTATGATCTTTCAACTGTAGAGACTTGGGTTCGATCTTGTATCAATCAGTGCCGGATGTTAGGAAGACGAAGTGGATTTGGATGTGGTCCGGCAGGTTTAGAGTAGTTGAGAGAGTTTTCGATCAGAGCGACTCTACCTCAAGCTTTGTGTACAAGTAGGTAGAAGGATTAATGCGACCGGGACGTGTAGCCGATTGCACGACCCAGTCTATTGCCAAGGTTGAGAATGAGTAGAGCAGTATCTCCCATTGCCATGTACATTTACGGTTTCCAACAGGTTAGTCACATCCAAGCGAAAGTTGGGGTAGGGGAGCTGCAGCTGCTGTTCTATGCGTTGTCACTAATAATAACAATGACAACAACAATAATCTTTATAGTGGGGGAATAACACTACATGTACCATAAATTGTAATGACAGAATAGCAGCTAAGTTAGTACCCTTGATATGTGTTTTTTTTCGGTGCATAACTTGTATAAACGTGATAAATAACACCAGCGACAGCAACCATCAACAACAGACGAATACGACAACGACGACGTGAATCCTAGAGACATGAATGAATGCATTCATATAAGGCCCTGTGTCAGCCTTTTTGTGAAAATTGTAATAAACGTTTGGGTTCAAAGAAAGAAGGGAAGGCTTTCGCATGTAACTATCAGCTTTTAAAGAAATTTCATGCACCAATTAATTTGTTAATTTGTAACAGTGGTTTCCAGGTATTTTGAACACCATATTTTATTCTACCACCGAGTACTAGTGACATCCTCTTACAGAACTAGGAAAGTCCCCACCACCCTTTTCTCTTTTATAAACATGCAGGAGAAACAATTTACCATAAAAGTATTTATTGTTACAGTAATACATGAAATCATAAGGTTATTTTGTAACATGTTCAGCAACTGAATACATTTTTTATGATGTATTATTTTTCAGCAACCAAAAAACCCAAGAAATTATGGATTTATAGATTACAGTAATGATTTTTATGTCTGGCACAAACAGATATGATTGTCATAGAGGGCAGTCCTTAGTAATGCTCTATAGGCCTCATACATGAAATCAGTGTATCACATCTGGAGTTCTTTGTACAGATGTGTGATGGATATGAAAGTAGTTTCCTCTGAATTTTTGAACCGTCATTTGCATATATATTTTTACGTCATTTATTTCATAATGCCTTGTTTAACATACCCAAATATAATGTGATTTTAAATTATTACAAGGTTCTGTGGGTTAAACACTGGATGAAGAATGACAAAAATTCTCAACTACTTTTGAATCCTTTTTATTCTGAGGGGAAAAATGCTGAGACTTGATGGTTGTGCTAGTTAACACTAGAGCATCCAGCCTGTTATATTATGTTGCTTTTGCTTTCCAGCTGTCACAGGAAAACACTGAATACATCCCTACACGGATTACAAAAGTGACTGCCCCAAAGCCAGCTGCAAATCCACTTCAGTTTATTAAAGTTGGACCAGCTAGCTTATACAAATCAGCTCAGGAACAGCTCAAGAAAGTAGAAGAAATTAAAAAGGTTACGAAAGAAGATCGAGATGAACCAGAAGACTGGCAGTCTGTAAGTGGCAGTGATGTGGTCATTAGTACAGACACACAGCTATGTTTACTGGCAGTGGATGTATCTAAATTCATAATTAAACCAGCTGAATTTTCTTTCAGACTTAATAAGAGTTTGCTAGGTTACTAGTTGAAGTGCTGCTGTATATTCAGATAAGTAATAAAACAAACTGCATTGAAATAATGAAACTGGTTTCTTATAGACATATTACCATTAATAAAAAATAATGTTACTTAATTTTCTATGTGACAGCCAGTTTCATTGGGAAGTATCAATAAACAGCTTACTACAGATTTGTTGCAGGTCAAACAAGTAACCAATAGAACCAGAAAAAAAGATGATATAATTATTTTGAAGGGACACAAAACCAAACCAGAAGTAGTGGGTCCAAGAATGTCTTATTCTTTGACTTTAGGCATTGTGGACCCAGTGTCATGGCCTCATATCCTAGAAGAACTTGAGTCTTCAGTCATACCATTCTATAACCTCAGGACTTACAGGATGTATTTGTTTTTTGTTTTCTGGAATATAATTCTGATCATGCCTTCTGTTCTGTTGGTTAACCTGCCCGATCTCGTGACATTTCTTTGGTAAGTTTTTTTAGCCACTCGGTGGGAAACAGTGGTAGTACTTTGGACTTGCTTTATGCCAAAATGAAGAGCAGATTTGTCTTTTACCCTCTTTGTCCCTATTACTATTTTATCTGAGGATGGAGACAGCCATTTATTTGAAACAGTAATTTTTATAACTGTGTATCTCAAACCAGGCAATATGCAAAGTCCAAATAAAGTCCCATAATAACAACAATAATAATGATGTGAGATGTGTGATTCTCACAGTGCTGTGACATTCTGTTGCTGGGTGAGTAGTTCCCACCATATTGAGGGGTTTTAATATGTTTATTTTTCTTCAACTGCTTGACCCTGACGATGGAGTCACTATGAACGTCACAATGTGAGGAATTACTGTCATTGACAGAGCATTGTATCCCACAGTGGCAATGATGACAACAGTGCCAGCAGCAACAAGAACAACAACAACAAAAGCTTGTTCTTATGTTCTTGAAAGATACCAAAAACAGGTTCGGCATCATTCTATTCAGTAAGAAGCGACTGTCACAGGATGACAGGAACAAAAATGGGGACATAATAGGATGAACAGTCTGCATGTTCTGTACTTTCAACCAGTACCATGAATAGAATCATATGGAAACTACTCTTGCACACCACTTTAGTGAACTTTTGTTTGTGTGTTTGTTAAAGGGGCTTCATTCAACTGTTAATTGTTTGTTGTTTATTCCACAACTTCACGTGAAGTACCGAGCAGGCTAATTCCCTCTGTTCGCCATTTTGTTGGTGTGAATCTGTAGTTTGATATGAAATTATAAGTCAGTGAAAGAGACAGTGTTGGGAAGAAGAACTGTGACGTAGAATTGTGCAACATGAATATGTTTACAAGCATACCACAAGGAGCTTGACACAACCACAATTTAAATTTATACTATGTGCATGTGTGCACGCACTGTATGCATGCCTTTAACCTCTTTATATGAAGTATGTGCTCTTTTCTGTGTTTAGAATTTAGATAACTGGAAGAGCTGTCGTCGGAAGCGGCAAGAACAAATCATTGAAAGAGTAGTGGAAGTAAAGAAATTTGAAATGGAAGACCATGACCGAAACCGAAGACGAAGTAAAACCTTCAGTGAGATGATAGAGGAACGGTAAATATCAGAATTCTGCACATAAATTGACTACTGTTGTTAAATTTAAAACAAGACCACAGTTGCAGTTAAATGTTGTTCCTAACAGATAGTTAATTGGTTGTTGACAGGAATACCCGTGGAAGAAAGGCAACCTTGGTACTGTATGCAGATGATGATGCACATGACCTTAGTGATTTGGGTATTGGTGCAAGTGGCAAAAGCAATACCAATGAAGAATTTGAACGTGATGTATATCAGAAAGTGAGTTAGTAAAAAATATGGTTACATGGTTGTTACAGTTACAGAAACAGTGCAAAATAAGGAGTTCAGTTTATGGACTGAATGAAGCAATTTTTTATTCTGCACAGTATCCGTACAACAAAATGTAATTTGGGTCCTTCATTCTGGCTTTACAAGTAATACAGTTTAGTATGCATAGAGCCTCAAGATCATCTTTCTGCTTCCTCCATTCTAGTATCATATCAGAAAGATGGGCATTGCAGGGCCAAGTTACAGACCCCATGATATTTACTGCCATACTGTTCACAATTCAAAAAAATTAGTGAAGGTAGCAATGTGGCACATAGGAAAACTTCAGTGTTTTTATGTATCTTTGTGGACACAAATGTTGCATGCTGTAAGAGTGATGTTGCATACATTCAGGGCTATCTACAAATGCATGAAGTGGTTGGATATTAGAGGAGTTATACTTATTGCACACATACTTAAAATAAGTGTATGTATTTTACAGAATAAGGAAGGAGAAACTGAGAGATGTCTTCATGTGAATCAGAATGGTAAACAGGGGAAGAATGGTCATTGCGGTGATGACGGTTCATCAGTTATGACGGTTTCATCACCAGAGCCTGAAGAATATACTTATGAAAGGGCAATCCAGGGCTATGTTAACTTTGCAGAAACAAGAGTGAAATCTAGAACACCTGTGACAATAAGTAATGTGAGCAATAGTAGAAACCAACTTGTAAAGTCAAACACCTCAGAATCAGGCACTGCAAAATTGTCTAATGGACACAGTGCAAAGGATTTGTCTTCCCCTCCACATACACCACGAAGGCAGTCTGGAACACAGATAGAGGAAAAACTGTCAGCATTGGAGAAAAGGAAGAGCAGCTCTACAGAGCTAAACAGCAGTGTAAATAATGACAAAAAGATACCAGTGGCTAAAGGGGATGTACTCAAGAGAAGGGAAATGTTTGAGAGAGCGTGTGACCTGAGTGAGCAAATATCAAAACCAGCTAGGAGACTTTCAGGAGATAACCAAGAGAGGCTGTCACATTCTGAAAATAAGGGTGAAGTTACATCTGTTAAAGAGAAAGCCTTACAGATGTCATCAGAAAATGTTAACAGAAAGGATTCAGCATTACTGAGACAACAGTTCTCAAATGGTGATGTGTCTTCTGCAGTGTCCGTGAAAGAAAGGTTGTCACAGCTGGAGAAGCAAGGCGAAGAAAAGGACCAGGTGTTGGAGGATCTTTCACATTCAGTCCCAAAACGATTATCAAATCTGGATTCAGCATATGACAAAGGTGATAGCAGGAATTTGTCACCAGACAGAGATAGCACTTTACAAACAAAACTGGCAAATTTCAGCACTGAAGAGAATGTTTTAAATGGTATTGGTGGTATTCAAGGCCATGTAGTTGGGTCTGTGAGGTCATCAAGCCCTGAAGATGATGTTCTTTTTGAAACTAAGAGGCAGCAGTTCCATCGATCTTTAGACAGTTTGGATGTGGAAGGTTCAGCTGATGTTTGCAATGATTCCTTTGGTAGAGTCCAGAGCTTTGAGGATTTAGATTGCTGCAGTCATGCAAGAAATTATCCTGCTTCTGCGTCTTCAGCTGAAATGCTGGTTTTCTCATCTCAAAGTGGAGATACAGACAGAGATGACAGTGGAATTCATACAGCTGATGTTTCTTGCTCAGTGAGCCAGGCTGATGAACCTGTAGATGATGGAGAAATCGTAGCAACAATTAATAGTGTAGTTCCACACCTTGAAACAAGCAGCACTGGGATGGATGTATACCACCTGGAAGTTGAAATTGTGAATCAGAAACATGTGGGAAGCACATTTATTAATGAAAAGTTGCCTCTGCAAGAGCCATCAGATAAAGTGACTGTGGAATCAATAGATGTAGCTACAGCATTCTTAGATGTGAGAGACAACTTGGCGTCACCACCAATACTCATAGCAGAAATAAGCATGCCACAGACACCAGAGACCAGAAATAATTGTGTAAGTCCTCATCTTGATGTGCATGTGTTAGTGGTAGTCATAGAAGAACATGAAAGTGCATGATTTTCACATTATGTTGGTGCCAGTATTATGAGTTCAGAATTTTCATTTGTAGAGGAGAAAAGTACAGTAATTGTGAATAACAAACGAATGTGGCAGAAGTTGCTGAATGTTGTTTAGTCTTAAAGAATCATTCATGCAAACAAAATGACACCACAAACCTAACATGTCATCACTTTGTCCTACCTCAGTTACCAGAATGAACATACAAGGCAACTGAATCACACATTATTTCTTCCATTCCAGTCATAAAATTAGAAACCAGTGAACAATTTCCCATGCCCTTTCCTTAGAATATGCTTTGTCTGTAAATGTGGCTTGCATGCAAAATGAGGATTCTGTTCCTTCTCAGGAAAATACTTTGGTGAAAGATAGAAGGAAAACTGTGGTGGAGGTGTGTGAGAAGGTCATTTTTGATGGACATGGTAAAATTGGAACTGTGAAGTCTCCTCCTGCCACTCCCTACATTGAGGTGCCCAACACCAGGGTTATACCCCTCCAGGTTAGTCATGTACATACAAAATCGTACTGTCTACTTTTTGTGTCTAATGTAAAATGCATGTTTCATTTGTGGTGGGTTATTTTCTTGTTAGCTGCTAGTAAGTCCTTTAACACACGTAAATAGCTCTGGTAAGGTGCAGCCTGTACCAGATTACACCAAGTTCCATACATGTTCACCCTGGCCATATGAGTGCTTCTAGGCGACAGAAAACTTTGATGGAGACAGTAACAACATCGAGTACAACTTTTTTTTTTTCTGTAATGGTCCACTATTTCCTTCGTAAGCATATTCAGTAGATTCTGATAGCAATTACACAGTGACTGTGTGCCATAAATATGCTTTTAAGTTCATTTTGCTTGTGTTACTTTACTCTGGTCCTAGA
>Ga0123354_10018138_pt1 | contig 11032 bp, 10 predicted proteins | sample TergutLab28metaG_2_FD_97872 | JGI IMG/M metagenome (GOLD analysis project Ga0123354, IMG submission 97872) | Labiotermes labralis P4 segment gut microbial communities from Petit-Saut dam, French Guiana - Lab288 P4 | ecosystem: Host-associated > Arthropoda: Insects > Digestive system > Gut ... | reverse complement strand
CGTAATATCATCGGTGAAAAAAGTATCTATTTGTTCGGCAGAAAGCATCATATCCGAAACATCAATGAATCTGACGTATTGTAATCCATTCATTAATGAAGTTTTCACTTCCGAATCAATAACGCCGTTGTAGCAATCAATTACCAAATAGTTGAGTTCCGTCCCCAATTCAAGCGTGGAGCGGTTCAGTTGTTCGCTAATTGCCATCCACCCGCAATAGCAGATGTCATCTTGGCGAGCTACCGCTACGGAAGGAAATTTATCATAATTGGATTTTTGGAGCATATTATGAAATGTGTCGCTAATTACTTGCCACTTATTATTTAACCGGAATATCTCTTAAACTGAACACATTTTCGCCATTCAACGTATATTCGCATTTCATTAAATAACTTCCGGCTTCTTTGGGCGTTTCAACCTCAAAAGGAATGGTCGACACCTCGTAGGGCTTAACATTCACTTCCTTTTTGTAGGTAGAAACGATTTGATCTCCCTGTAAGATACTTAATTGAATTTCTTGGTTGAATGGTTGTTCCAAATCGTTAGTCACAAATACGGGAACATTAATTTTTGCTCCTTTCTGATATTCCTTTTTCCAAGTGTCGATCATCAACCCGACAGGTGCAAAGGCAGGTTTCACATATTTGTAAAATGCCGGTTCAAAAGTTAAGTTTTGTATGTTGGTAAAATTATCCGAAGTTTGCCCGCGAGGCTCTTGAGAGCGTGAATAGCCCAAGCCGCAGAAATGCAGCACCCCTGCCGCCTTGCGGTGAGCCCGCCAGTATTCCGTCAATTCGGCTAACCGGCGAGCATAAATTTCAAAGCGTTGTTGAACCGTTAAGTCTTTGCTGTTCCATAAAACATCATATACATGGTCGGTAAGTGTAGTAGTGCTGCCGTTACGATTCAACCATAGCCAACCGTATTCATTGATGAGTAACGGATTATCAAATTTTATGCTATCGTTGTTTAATTTTCTGGAAAGATTATCCTGAGCATCATTTCCGGGACGCCGAATTTCGCCAAAGAAATCTTTCTTATATCCCTCCTCCGGTTCTTTGGCATCTTTATCGTTGAAGTATTTTAAATAAAGATACGGATGCGATTCGCAGACATCAGCTTTATCTACGGGCGCCGACCATCCGTTTTCCCATGGGCGGTTGGAAAGATCGAGGCCGCGAACCATTCCTATAGCTTTGCCGGTCTCTTCGGTTATTGATTCATTTTGCCCGTCCCAAATCACCACACTCGGGTGATTCCATCGTTCACGCATCCAACGGCGGTATTCTTCGGCGATTTGAGGTGCTTTCACGTTCGGTTTAAACTGATTGTCACCCCAGTAGGGATATTCGTCCTGCAGCATGAACCCGATGCTGTCGCATATTTCATACCAACGTTCGGGAGGAAATCCGATACAAAAACGCATCGTATTCCAATGCATGTCTTTGAAATGTTCGTGCAAGCTTACCGGCCATTGCCGACTCCAAGGCAGATTGCTTCGTGCGGAGTCTTCAAAGAAACGGAAAATGCAAACATTGGTTCCACGCATGTAATAAGGCTTTTCGTTGAGTAATGCAATTTTTTTTTCGGGATCGAAACGGAACGAGCGCATTCCGAATTTCACCCGTTTATCATCTGCACCCGTGCTCAATGTTAATTCATACAAAAACGGCGTTTCGGGAGTCCATAGTTTTGCCCCTTTCATATCAATTTCGAAATCGGCTTTCACGAACCCTTGCTCTGAGATTATAGTTGGTTTGATTTTTCGGGATGCTACACTTTTCCCTGAGGCTACTTCAGTAACATGATACATTAACTTCAATCCGGCAGGTGAAGCTGTTTCTATTTCGGCTACTACCCGCAACTTTTCATTCACAATATCGGGAACGCATTGAATATTATTGATGTAGGGCTTGTTGGAATAGGTGATTTCCAGATGATCGTAAATACCCGGAATGTATTTGACTTTCTCAAAGTCATTCCCATCCGGAATACTGTCGGGCATTTGTGGACGGCAACCTACGCCGATGACAATCTCATTGTTTTGTCCGGCAGGCAATAAAAACGGTTTGATATTGAAGTAAGAAGGCGTAAAACAATAAAAGTTTTCACCTGCGAATTTGCCATTGATATATACTTTGGTATGATACTTCGCTTTATTGATTTTAAGTTCTATTTTCTCAAAATTCGTATTTTCCGAAGTAAAACTACGTTCGTACCAATACCAACCGTCCGCATAATGCGTACGGGCGGTGTCAAGTGCAGGGATAGCCCTATCAATAAGTCCCGGTATGGTAACTACCGATGTAAATGTATTGGGAAGTTCACCTGCGGTTTTTGTAATTTTCCACACGCCATCCAAACTTATCGTTTGTCGTAACGCTGTCTTTCTGCCTTCACATGCCGATAATAAAATCAACAAAGAACAGCAAAGCATGAATAGAATATTGTTTTTCATATAGCGGTATAATATTTAATTGAGGGAAACCACTTTTCCCGATCCGGTAATTTTTTGATTAATTGATTGCGGGCTTCCGTGATAGGAAATATTTCCGGCGCCGGTGAGATTAACATCCAATTTTTTAGTTACCGCCGCTTCAATATTTCCGGCGCCGGTGATTCTACAACTTAATTCCTGAACGAGAAAGTTAAAGGCATGAATATTGCCTGATCCGGTAATCGAATAGGAAGATTGATTGCATGCGCCTGTTAATTGTACATCTCCCGAGCCGGTAATTTCTACTGTAAAATTGTTGCAAAGCAAACTGTCGGCAAGAATTTTTCCCGAGCCGGTAATATTCATTTTTAAATCTTTAGCATTAACTTCTCCGTTTAAATGAAATTTACATGAACCGGTAATCTCCGCTTGGCTAAGTTCATGCGAAGAAGTATAAATGACTAACTCGCTTGGTCTGATAATACTATCCTTTTTTACTTCAATAACCAACTGATTGTTTTCTACTTTCACATCCAAAGATTTAATGATATTCTCATCGGTGTGAATCTGTAAATAAGGTGCAGAGTCGGAAAACTGCTGGTAATAAACTTCTCCCGGAATTTTTAGGACTACTGATTCGTAGTTATCAATGTCAATCCGTTGATTAACCAATTGGTGATTTCCATAAATAGGTTTGCCTGAAAAAAAACAAGAGGTGAAAAATGGAAATACCAAAAATAAAGCTGCAAAAAATTGTACTGGATGTTTCATAATGAAAAATGATATGAGTCGTGATAAAAAACTATTGTTATATTATTTTGTTTCGTCCATTCTTTAAGTGTTTTCTTAGCAGCCAGCGACTGTAAAGGTTCCACATCGTAGGCTGAAATCCATTCATCGGAAAGATGCGCCTTTGTTGGAATAACATCGCTTGGAAAAAGCAAATTCCGTCGATCCTCTGTTTTAATAAACGAAACAATCTGACTTTGCGTATGGCCGTCAAACAATTTTATATGAAAATTTTCAAATAATTCATAATCCGAATCAATCCGGCGAATCAGTCCGGCGTTAAAAACCGGCATTAAGTCGTCCGGACGAAAGGCGTCTTTTTCCAAGTCATTAGGATGCAAGTAATTTTGCCACTGCTTTTCACCTATCCAATGATTGGCATTTGGAAAAGCAACCCGAAGTTCTCCCGCTTCGTCACGATAAGTGCATCCGCCGCAATGGTCAAAATGCAAATGGGAAAGTACGACATCCGTAACTTGTTCTGGATTAAATCCCTGTAATCGGACTAATTCACGCAAATCTTTCCTGTTTTTGAATTTATAATAGGATAATTTACCTAATTCTTTATTTCCTACTCCGGTATCTAACAAGACAATCCGGTTTTCATTCCATACTAACAGGCAATTCATTGCGAGTCGGCACAAGTTTTCTTCGTCGGACGGATATTTTCGACTCCACGCTCTTTTAGGGATAGCGCCAAACATAGCGCCTCCGTCTGCGAGAAAAACTCCGGTTTCCAAGATTCGATATTCCATTATCCTTGTTTTTCCGTTAAATATTTCCAGAATCGTTTCGGTAAATGTTGCCGTTGCAACTTTAAATTACGCCGTTCACGAATTGTGATTGCTTTCAGGTAATCTTTCCATAGATTCTGAAAAGCGATTTCGTGTTCATCCAATTTATCGGAGGCAAGCCGGCCTGTCCCCAATGCAACGGGAAGTTGTTCGAAATAAACGGTTTCTACCGTTTCCAAATTATAGTAAAGTCCATATTCTCTTTTTATATCGTAGATTATCCATTGCTGATCGGCATAACGTGTTTTGAAAAAGCGAGCCGTTAACGGCAACACGTTGTATGCCGGATCCATTACGGCAAAAAATAATCCGTCAGCTGTTTTCTGAAAGCGCACAAACTGGCGTATCCGTTCTTCTTCCCGCCCAACCTTTTTGTAAATTTTCGATAATTCCAATACGTCAGGGTCGGCAAAATTTGTTTCTATGCTTTTTTCGGCAAGCAACGCTTTTTGGACATATCGGAAAATAAGCATTTCAATATCTTCCAATTCTGATAGATAGGAAATGAAGAGCATCTCAAGCGCCGATTTGGATATTTTTTTTCGGAGCGCTTTCAGTATGCGGTCGGCTTTAACTGTATCGGTAATTACCTGGAATGATTCGGTAAATAGTGGAAGTTGCTTGTTTTCCCCGATAATGTTTTCAGGAAATTCCTTGCGGTTGAATGCGTCGAACACACAGGTCAACAAGCCGTCGAAAGTATTATCATAGAGGAAAGAAAGCATTTTTTAACTCTCAAAACTAATTTGTAATTGTCTTTCGTCTTCCTTTTTCTTTTTCTGCGGTGCAGTCAACGCATTACGGATATATTCGGCGCCGGTTTCATGCACCGTATAGGCAATCAACTCATTACAGGTGATGAAAAAACGAGCGCGCTTCATCACGACTCCCATTTTTTTCAACTGTTCGGAAGTCAAGAGACCATGCCTGCGGGAAGCAATAATCAATTGAGCTGACTTTACTCCAATTCCCGGCACCCGCAACAGCATCTCGTAATCTGCCGTATTGATATTAACCGGAAAAAATTCGGGATGCTGCAAAGCCCAAGCCAATTTCGGGTCAATCTCCAAATCAAGGTTGGGATGGGCTTCATTGACAATTTCATCAACCTTGAATTGATAAAAACGCATCAGCCAATCCGCTTGATACAACCGGTTTTCACGCACCATCGGCGGAGTTGTCAGCGCCGGCAGACGGCTATCATACGTATTGATAGGAATATATCCCGAATAATACACGCGCTTCATGGCCGGTCGCTGATAAAGTGAGTCGGCTAAAGTCAGAATTTTTCGGTCATCGTCGGGAGAACCGCCGATAATCATTTGCGTACTTTGTCCGGCAGGAGCGAATCGCGGCGCATGGCGGTATTTCTTCTTCTCTTCCGCACTTTGCAAAAATCCCTGTTGGATATAATGCATCGGGCGAAAAACATTTTGATAATTTTTTTCGGGAGCTACTGACCGTAAACTCTCTTCCGAAGGCATTTCAATATTGCAACTCAGCCTATCGGCATACAATCCGGCTTCCGTAACCAATTCACGACTGGCGCCGGGGATGCTTTTCAGGTGAATATAACCGTTGTAACGGTGTACCAATCGCAAATCTTTGGCTACCCTCACCATGCGCTCCATCGTATAGTCGGGGTTACGAACAATGCCCGAACTCAAAAATAATCCTTCGATGTAATTTCTGCGGTAAAATTCGATAGTCAGTTCAACCAATTCCGATACGGAAAACGTACCTCGCGGAATGTCGTTACTCCGGCGGTTCATGCAGTATGCGCAATCGTAGATGCAATGATTGGTCAGCATTATTTTCAAGAGGGAAACGCAACGTCCGTCTTCTGTAAAGCTATGGCAAATGCCCCATCCGGAAGTCGAGCCGAGATTTTTCCCCGGATTATCGCGCGTCGTCCCGCTCGATGCACAAGAAACATCGAACTTGGCAGCTTCGGCCAATGTTTTGAGTTTATCAAATATTCCAGGGCTCATGTGCCGTAAATTTTTAACTTTTGCTTCCCGTAACCTTCGCCAATTCTTCGAATATATCGTTTTCCGTTTCTTGCATTGCCTCTAATGTGATGCTTAAGACTTTGTCCAAATCCCATTCTAACATTTCCGCTCCGGCTTGAATCGTGTCCCGCGAGCATCCTGCCGCAAAGCATTTGTCTTTGAATTTCTTTTTTATGCTTTTCAGTTCCATGTCGGAAACGCTTTTGGAAGGACGCATCAATGCGGCGGCTCCAATCAAGCCGGTCAGTTCGTCAACGGCATACAGTACTTTTTCCATTTCATGCTCCGGCTTAATATCGCCCCGTATGTTGTATCCATGGGAACAAATCGAATGAATCACATCGTCTCCGTAATTTTCCGATTGTAAGATTTCTACGGCTTTGACGCAATGTTCCTGAGGATACACTTCAAAATCGATATCGTGTAACAATCCGATTATACCCCAATAATCGGCATCGTATCCCAATTTGCCGGCGATCTGTTTCATGACTGCTTCAACAGTCAAAGCATGTTGAATATGAAATTTCTCTTTGTTATATTTTAATAGCAGTTTGAGTGCTTTTTCCCTGTCCATCATAAAATTTTATTTACCAATAGTCCTCTTCAGGGGGTCTATGGGTTGTTTTCTTATTCTTTTTGCCAAATATTCCAGCCGGCGAAAGCCTGCAACAGCAACATTTCCAATCCGTTTTTGACAACTGCGCCCTGCTCTTCGCCTTTTTTCATAAAAAGTGTTTCGTTGGGGTTATACAACAAATCGTATAGTAAATGCTTGTCTGTGAGTAATTGATAGGGAATCGCCGGACAATCGTCCACATTCGGCCACATGCCAACCGGTGTGCAATTAACGACAACAGTGTGAGTTTCCATCACTTCCGGAGAAAGTTCGGAATAAAGTAAGAGTTGCTCCGACGACTTTTGACGGGAAACATACGTTGCTTCAAGTCCTAATTGCTGTAACCCGTAGAATATAGCTTTGGCAGAACCGCCGTTCCCCAGAATGAGCGCTCGTTGGTGATACGGTTTCAATAACGGTTCTATCGACTGTTTGAATCCGGTAATGTCCGAATTAAATCCGCTCAGTTTTGTTTTTTTCTTTTTTCGATCAATTTTTATTACATTCACAGCGCCTATCTGACGGGCATCTTTATTTATATGGTCCAAAAAAGGGATAACTTGCTCTTTATAGGGAATAGTCACATTGAGTCCTTTCAAATTCGAATCATTTTTAATAATCGTTTTCAATTCCTTTATTGAAGTAATCTCAAAATTGACATATTCTGCGTCTATTCCTTCCGACGCAAATTTATTATTAAAATAGTCTTTTGAAAAAGAGTGTTCTAACGGAAACCCAATCAATCCGTACCGGTCCATTTATTTATTTATTTCAAATAGGTATCTATACTTTTCTTAATTCGTTCGGAAAGATTACGAGTATCCGATTTGATGAATTTTTCACCTGTAATATGTTCATACAGCTCAATGTATCGTTCGGAAACGCTTTCGCAATAAGCCGGCGTCATTTCGGGAACCTTTTGTTCTGTTTTCCCTTGAAAGCCGTTTTCCATTAACCAAATACGAACAAATTCCTTAGACAGTTGCTTTTGTTCTTCACCTTTTTCAAATCGTTCCCGATAGCCATCGGCATAAAAATAACGGGAAGAATCGGGTGTGTGAATTTCATCAATCAGGTAGATTTTACCGTTTTTCTTTCCAAATTCATATTTGGTATCTACCAGAATCAGACCTTTTTGAGCTGCAATTTCGGTACCTCGCCCGAACAGGGCTTGCGCATAGCGTTCCAATTGTTCATAATCTTCTCTGCTTGCCAATCCTTGTGCAATAATTTCCGCTTTTGTAATATTTTCGTCATGTCCTTCTTCCGCTTTGGTAGTCGGCGTAAGTAACGGTTCCGGAAATTTTTCATTTTCACGCATTCCGTCCGGAAGAGGAATTCCGCACAGCGTCCGCGCGCCGGCTTTGTATTCCCGCCAAGCGCTTCCTGTGAGATAGCCGCGAACAATCATTTCTACTTTGAAAGGCTCACAACGCACGCCAACGGTTACCATCGGATCGGGAGTCGCCAATTTCCAATTAGGAAGAATATCGGCGGTTGCATCAAGAAACAACGTAGTTATCTGATTCAATACTTGCCCTTTATAAGGAATACCTTCGGGTAGAATCACATCAAATGCCGAGATCCGGTCGGTAGCGATCATCACTAAAACATCGTTACCGATCGAATATACGTCACGTACTTTTCCATGATAGACATAGGTCTGTTCCGGAAAATTAAAATCGGTTCGCATCAAAGTATTATTCATAATTCTATAAATTAATTTGATAATATGCTAATTTATTAATCAATTCACTAACCACTAACCTTTTTACTTTCTTTCTCATAAGCTTCTACAATCCGTTGCACTAATTTATGACGGACGATATCTTTTTTATTAAACTCAATCTGGGCAATACCCGGGATTTTATTCAGGATCTTCATGGCATGAATAAGCCCCGAAGTCTGCGACGGAGGCAAATCGATTTGCGTAATATCGCCCGTAACAATCGTTTTGGCGTTCATTCCCATTCGAGTTAAAAACATTTTAATCTGCTGAATACTTGTATTCTGAGCTTCATCAAGAATAATGATTGCATCGCTTAGCGTTCTTCCCCGCATAAAAGCCAACGGTGCAATCTGAATTACTTTGTTCTCGATATGCTCTTTCAGTTTCGCCACCGGAATCATATCTTCCAGCGCATCATATAGCGGTTGAAGATAGGGGTCGATTTTTTCCTTCATGTCGCCCGGAAGAAAGCCCAATTTTTCACCGGCTTCCACCGCAGGGCGACTCAGAATAATTTTCCTTACTTCTTTATTTTTCAACGCTCTGACCGCTAAAGCAATTGCCGTATAAGTCTTACCGGATCCCGCCGGTCCTATTGCGAATAACAAATCATGATCATCAAACGCTTTGACTAATTTCTGCTGATTAGCGGTTCTTGCCTGAATTGCACGGCCGTTTATTCCGTGAATAATCAGATTCTCCTGTTTTTGGAATTCTTTGAAAGAATCGGTTCTCCCTTTGACTATATCGTTAATCGCATTTTCAGTTAGAACATTAAAATCGCAACAATATCTTTCCAGTTCCCTGATTTTTTCTTCAAATCCCGCCAATTCCAAATCTTCACCGATTACTTTAATAATGTTTCCTCTGGCTACTATCCTCAACTTAGGAAATAAAGATTTAATAAGTTGAAAGTTGGAATCATTTGTTCCAAAGAAAGTAACGGGGTCGAGGCCATCTAAAATAATGATTCTTTCTATCATTCGCTAATGTTTTCCCTTCAAATTTATTTGAGTTACAAAAGTAATTATTAATTTGAAAATATAATTAAGCATTGAAAAAAATATTTGTCAATCACCATTAAATGCAATTAAGACTCCCCCCCGATGGCGTTTCTCTATTTAATCCAACGGACGGATTAAATGAGGATACTTCGTAAACATATTTTGCGTTGCGAGACCAAGATCAGTATCTCGATTCGGTCTACCGGTGGGAGCCAAACCTCCGTTACCGTCTACAGCATTGGAAGTCCACGGCATAATTCCTTGCCAACCGTTAAGATACGCCTGTTCATAATCAGTGATAATCGAATTGTCTTTGAGCCCATAAAGCCCATTTTTTGTGCCTCTGGCTGAACATTCTCCGAGAATCGCAGGTTTTGAAGGGTCTAAACCCCAGCCTCCCGTCCAACCTGTACTTTTATTGCCTTCCAGCTTGCCATAAGGACTTATATAATGCGGAACGCCATACCATTCGCCCACCCAGTCGTAATAGTGCGGAGACCAGAAATCAAGATACGCTTTTGAGTTATTGCACAAACTCTTCAAATAGATATCGGAAACTTTATTGCCTTGATAACTGTTTCCATTAAAGTCGGCATTCCATTTCGGACTGGCGATTCCAACGGTAACGAGCACTTGACTGTTTGCATGAACGGCTGCTGCATTGATTGCAAAGAAATAGGAAATGTTATCCCAGGGGATTTTGCCGCACTCGCTGTTTTCATTCACCCAGTCGGGTTCGTTCATGAGATCTATACTCCAAAGATACGGATTGTCTTTAAATCGGTTTAAGAAAGGAATCGTATAATTGTCGACGAAAGACTGCGAAGCGGTTTTGCTTGTTATCATGGCGCGCCATTTTGATGCTTGCGAGCTTTTGAAATGATCAAAAGAAGTGATGGTAGCCATGATATAGATTTTGTGCTTTTTCGCCAACTCCAAGAGACTTGTCACGTCTGCCCAGTGTTTTTCCGATGCGCCGCTGACATTCCCGTCGTCATCAATAGTAATCGCGTTATTATCGTTATTGCAATTGATCCATATCCGGGTAGCATTTATTCCTGCTTTACGCAGACGGGCAAACTCATCATCCCACCACTGACTGTTATAGGAACCGCCAAAATCATTCCATTTGTTCCACGGGGTATTGACGCCGTTTATCCATATTCGTTTTCCGTCAACGGTAAATTCTTTTTTACTGTTGACGTATATTCTTTCGCTTCCGGTTTTCGATCCTGCTTTGCCATAAGCGAATATCATCAATAAAATAGCAGTGAAAAAAGAAAAGTTTATCGCTGTTTTCAGGTTGGAATATCTGTTTTCTTTACGCATTGTTAATACTGTTTATTAATAATTAATTTACATCTGTTAAAAACTAAAACACAAAGATAAAGTTTTTTTATCGAAAAAACAGTAACCTGTATCACATAATTGACGAGCTTTATTAAGTATAATCATAACCTACACCGGATCAACATCATATTGAACGATGACTGAGGAAAAGGCGGAATTATTTCTTAGTTGGTTTTGTGATTCATTGATGATTTCGTGCAGCAACCGGATGGAAACGCCGGATTCGATTTTCAGTAATATCCGGCGAATGTGCAGGTTTTGTATCCGGCTCGTCGGCGGTTTTTCGGGACCCAGCACGCGT
>Ga0123354_10018137_pt1 | contig 11032 bp, 1 predicted proteins | sample TergutLab28metaG_2_FD_97872 | JGI IMG/M metagenome (GOLD analysis project Ga0123354, IMG submission 97872) | Labiotermes labralis P4 segment gut microbial communities from Petit-Saut dam, French Guiana - Lab288 P4 | ecosystem: Host-associated > Arthropoda: Insects > Digestive system > Gut ... | reverse complement strand
CTGTGTACTGGCAATATAATATCGAAGTGTGTATTAGCAGTAACCGGTCGAAGTGTGTACTAGAAATATCCTGTCTAAGAGAGTACTAGCAAATATTTAATCGTTGTGTGTACCTGAAATATCATATCGAATTGCGTACTAGAAATATAATATCGAAGATTGTACTAGAAATATCTTCACGAAGTTTGTACTAGCAATATCATATCGAAGTTTCTACAAGCAATAAAATATCGACGTGTGTGCTAGCAATATCTTAACGAAGTGTGTACTAGCAATATCATATCCAATTGTGGATTACTAATATCACACCGAAGTGTGTACTTCAAATATCATATCGAAGTTTGTAGTAATAATATCATAACGAAGTGTGACAGAGGAATATTTTAACGAAGTGGATACTATTATTATCATATCGAAATGTGTACTAGAATTATGATATGGAAGTGTGAACTAGCAGTATCTTAACGATGTGTATAATAGCAATATCATATCGAAGAGTTTACTACCAATATTATATTGAAATTCCTACTATAAATATCATATCGAAGTATGTAAGAGCAACATCATTTCGAAGTGTTTACTAGCAATATCATATCGAAGTTTGTACTAGAAATATCATATCGATTTCTGTACCAGAAGAATCGTATAAAAATGTATACCAGCAATATCATATCGACGTTTGTACTAGCAGTATCACATCGAAGTGTGTACAAGCAACATCATATAGAAATGATACTAGCAATATCAAATCGTAGTGTGTACTAGCAATATTATATCGAATTGTGGATCGGAAATATCATAACCAAGTGTGTAATAGCAATATCATATCGAAGTTTCTACTAGCGATATCATATCGGAGTGTGTACTGGCAATATCATTTCTAAGTGTGTACTACTAATATCACATCAAAGTTTGTAATAGAAATATTATATCGAAGTGTGTAATAGCAATATCATATCGAAGTGATAACTAGCAAAATAGTATCGAATTTTCTACTGGCAATATCATATTAATTGTGTACTGGCAAAATCATATCGAAGTGTGTTTTAGCAAATTTATATATCGAAGTGTGTACAAGCAATAGAATATTGAAATGTGAACTAGTAATATCATATCGAAATGTTTACTAGCAATATTACATCGAAGTGTGTAGTAGCAATATCATATCGAAATTTGTACTAGAAATATAATATCGAAGTGTTTACTACAATAGAAATACGAAGTGCGTACTAGCAATATCACACCGAAGTGTGTACTAGCAATATCATGTCGAAGTGAGTAAAAGCAATATTATATCGAAGTGTTTACAAGATATATATTAACGAATTGTGTACTAGCAATATCATAATGAAATGTGTACTTGCAATAACGTATCGAAGTTAGTACTAGCAATATCATATCGTAATTCGTACTAGCATTTTCATATCGAAGTGTGTACTAGCTATAACATATCGAAGTGTGTACTAGCAATATCATATCGGAGTTTGTATTAGCAATATTATATCGAAGTGTGTTCTAGCAATATCATATGGAAGTTTGTTCTAGAATATCATACCGAATTTAGTACTAGCAAAATCATATCGAAGTGTTTACTAGCATTATTATATCGACGTTTGTACTTGCATTATCATATCCAAGTGTGTACAAGAAATATCATATGTAAGTGTCTACTAGAAATAAATTATCGAAATGTGTATTAGCAATATCATATCGAAGAGTGTAATAGCAATATCATATCGAAGTGTGTACTAGCAATATTATGTCGAAGTTTGTACCAGCAATATCATATCGATATTTGTAGCAGCAATATCATATCGAAGTGTGTACTAACATTATTATATCGGATTATGTACACGAAATATCATATCGAAATTTGAACTCTCTATATCATATGGAATTGTGTACTGGCAATATAATATCGATTTGTGTGCTGGCAATATCATATCGAAGTGTGTATTAGCAATATCAAATCTAAGAGTGTACTAGCAATAACATATCGAAGTGTGTACTTGCAATATTATATCGTATTTTGTACTAGGAATATCATATCAAAATTTGTACAAGCAAAATCATATCGTAGTGTCTAATGCAATATCATATCGAAGTTTGTACTAGCAATATTATATCGAAGTTTGTTCTACTAATATCATGACGAAGTTTGTACAAGAAATACCAAATCGAGGTTTGTACTAGCAATATCATACCGAATATTCTACTAGCAATATTGTATCGATGTTTGTACTAGCAATATAATTTCGAAGTGTGAACTAGCAATATAATAACGAAGGTTGTAATAGCAATGTCATATCGAAAGGTGAACTAGCAATATCTTATGGAAATGTGTACCAGTAATATTATGTCGAATTCGTACGAGTAATATCATATCGAAGTTTCTACTACTAAAATCATAACTTAGTTTCTACTATCAATATCATATCGAAGTTTGTACTCGCAATATCATATAGAAGTGTGTTCTAGCAATATCATATCGAAGTTTGTACTAGAAATATCATTTTGAAATTTGTACTAGCAATATCATATCGAAGTGTGTACTAGAAAAATAATATCGAAGTGTGTACTGGCAATATCATATCGAAGTGTGTACTAGAAATATCATATCGAAGTTTTTACTAGAAATATCATATCGAATTTTGTACTTAAAATATCATATCGAAGTGTGTACTAGCAATATCATATCGAAGTCTGTACTATCAATATCATATCGTTGTTCGTACCAGCAATATCATATCGAAGTTTGTACAACCAATATCATATCGAAGTGTGAACTCTCAATATCATATTGAAGTGTGTTAGCAATTTCATATCGAAGTGCGTACATGCAATTTTATATCGAACTATGAACTACGAATATTATATCGAAGGTTGTACTAGCAATCTCATATCGAATTGCGTAATACAAACTCATATCGAAATTTGTACTAGCATTATCATATCGAAGTATCTACTAGCAATATCATATCGAATTATGTACTAACAATATCATATCGAAAAGTGTATCAGCAATATCATATCGAAGTTTGTAGTAGCATTATCATATCGAAGTGTGAACTACCAATATCGTATCGGTGTTTGTACTAGCTATATCATATCGAAGTTTGTACCAGCAATATCATATCGAAGTGTATTCTAGACATATAATAACAAATTTTGTATTAACAATATTATATCGAATTGTGCACTGGCAATTTCACATCAATATTTATTCTAGAAATATCGTATCAAAATTTGTGCTAGCAATATCATATCGAAATATGTACTAGCAATATCTTAACGAATTGTGTACTAGAAATATCATATATAAGTTTGTACTAGCAAAATTATATCGAAGGGTGTACTAGCAAAATCCTATGGAAGTGTGTATTAGCAATATCATATTAAAGAGTGTACTAGCAATATCCTATCGAAGTTGTATTAGCAATATTATATCGAAGTTTGTAATAGCAAGAACATACCGATATATGTACTAGCAATATCATATTTGAGTGTGTACTAGCAATATCATATCGTATTGTGTAATAGAAATATCATATCAAATTGTACTCTCTATATCATATTGAAATGTGTACTAGCAAAATTTTATGGAAGGGAGTACTAGCAGAATCATATCGAAGTTTGTACTAGCAATATCATATCGAAGTGTGTACTAGTAATATCAAATCTAAGGTTGTACTAGCAACATCATATAGAAGTCTGTATTTGCAATAATATATCGAAATTTTTACAAGGAATATCTTATCGAAATTTGCAGCAGCAATATCAAATCGATGTGTGTAATTGCATTATCATATCGAAGTTTGTACTATTAAAATTATATCGCAGTTTGTACTTGCAATATTATATAGAATTTTGTACTACTAAAATCATATCGAAGTATGTAAAAGCAATATCATATCGAATTTTGTACTAGCAATACCATATCGAAGTGTGTACTAGCAATATGATATCCAAGTGTGAACCAGCAATATCATATCGAAGTTTGTACTAGCAATGTGAAATCGAAACTTGAACTAGCAATATCATATCGAAATGTGTAAGTGCAATATTATATCGAAATTTGAGCTAGTAATAACACATCGAAAATTGTCTTTAGCAATATCATATCTTAGTTTGTACTACCAATACCATATCGAAGTTTTTACTCGTAATATCATATTGAAGTGTGTTCTGGCAAAATAATATCGATGTTTGTACTAAGATAATTTTATCGAATTTTGTACTAGAAATATTATATCGATGTGTGTACTATCAATATCATTTCGAAGATTGTAGTAGCAATATCATATCAAATTTTGTACTAGCAATATAATAACGATGTGTTTACTAGCGAAATCTTATCGAAGTGTGTACTAGCAATATCATATAGAAGTGTTTACTAGCAATATCGTATCGAAGTTTTTACTAGAAATATTCTATTAAAGTTTGTACTAGCAATATCATATACAAGTGTGTACTAGCAATATCATATCGAAATTTGTACCATCAATATCATATCGAAGTTTCTAACAGAAATATTATATCGAAGTTTGTACTACCAATATCATATCGAAATGTGAACTAGCAATATCATATCGAAGTGTGTACTTGCAATATTATATCGATCTTTGATCTAAGAATATCATGTAGAATTTTGAACTAGGAATATCATATCGAATTGCGTGTTAGCAATATCATATCGAAAATTGAACTAGCATTATCATATCGAAGTTTGAACTAGCAATATCATATCGAAGTTTGTAAATTCAATATTTTATCCAAGTGTTTACTTGCAATATAATATCAAAGTTTGTACTAGCTATATAATATCGAAATGCGTACTAGCAATGTAATATCGAAGTGTGTTCTAGTAATATCATATCGAATAATCTACTAGCAATACCATATCGATGTGTGTACTTGCAATATCATATCGAAGTGTGTACAAGCTTTATCTTATTGTATTGTGTACTAGAAATATCATATCGAAATATGTACAAAAATATCTTATCTAAATTTATACTAGCAATATCATATCGAAGTGTGTCATAAAAATTTCATATAGAATTTTGTACTGGCAAAAACATGTCGAAGTGTATACTAGCAATTTCATATCGAAGTGTGTATTACCAATATCATATCAAGTTGTGTACTGGCAATAACATATCGAAATTTGTAATAGCAATATCATATTGAAAAGTTTACTAGCAATATCATATCGAATTTTGTACTAGCATATCATACCGAAGTGTATACTAGCAATATCATATCAAAGTGTGTACTAGGAATATCATATCGAAGTGTGTAGTAGAAATTACATATCGAAATTTGTACTTGCAATGTCATATCGAATTGTGTACTAGCAATATCTTATGGAAGTGTGTACTAGCAACATCATATCGAACTTTGTGCTAGTTATATCATATAGAAATATGTACCAGCAGTATCATATCGAATTATTTTCTAGCAACATCTTAACGAAATTTGTGCTAACAATATCATATCGAAGTGTGTACTAGCAATATCATATCGAACTGTGTACTTGCAATATCATATATAAGTGTGTACTAGCAATATCAAATCGAAGTGTGTACTAGCAATATCATATCGAATTTTCTAATAGAAATACAATATCGAAATTTGTACTAGCAAAATCATATAGAAATGTGTACTAGCAATATCATATCGAAGTGTGTACATGCAGCATTATATCGAAATTTGACCTAAGAATATCATATAGTAGTTTGTACTAGCAATATCATAAAGAATTACGTGTTAAGAATATCATATCGAAGTTTGTACTAGCAATATCATATCGAGGATGGTAATATCAATTTTATATCCATGTGTGTACTAGCAATATCATATCGAAGATTAAACTAGCTATATCATATCGATGTTTGTACTAGCTATATCATATCGAAGTGCGTAATCGCAATATCATATCGAAGTGAGTATTAGGAGTATCATATCGAAGTGGGTTCTAGCAATATTATATCAAAGAGTCTAATAGCAATATCATATCGATGTGTCTACTAGAAATATAAGATCGAAGTGTGTACTAGCAATATCCTATCAAATTTTGTACAAGTAATATCACATCGAAATGTGTACAAACCGAAGTTTGTACTATTAATATCATATCTAAATGTTTACTAGCATTATCATCTCCAAGTGTGTACATATCGAAGAGTGTACTAGAAATATCATATCGTAGTGTGTACTAGCAATATCATATCGAAGTGTGTACAACAATATCATATCTAAGTTTATACTAGAAATATCATATCGAAGTGTGTACTACCAATTTCATATCGATATTTGTACTGGCAGTATCATATCGAAGTGTGTAAAAGCAATAGCATATCGTAGTGTTTATTAGCAATATCATATCGAGTTGTGTACTAGCAATAGCATATCGAAGTTTGTAATAGCAATATAATTTCGATGTGTGTACTAGCATTATCATATTGATGTTTGTAATAGCATATCATATGGAAGTGTGTACTAGCAATATCATATCGAAGCGTGTAGTAGCAATATCATATCGAAAATTGTACTAGCAATATTATATCGTAATTTTACTGAAAATATCATATCGAAATTTGTACTTGCAATATCATATCTAAGATTGTGCTTGCAATATCATATCGAAGTGTGTACTAGCAATATCATATCGAAGTGTGTACTAGAAATATTATATCGAAGTGTGTACTAGCAATATCATATCGAAATTTGTACTGGCAATATCATATCTAAGTGCGTTCCAGCAATATCATATCTGTGTGTGTACTAGAAATATCATATGGATGTGGGTACTAGAAATATTATATCGAAGTGTGTACTAGAAAAATCATATCGAATTGTGTAGTAGCAATATCAAATCGAAGTGTTTACTAGCAAAATCAAATCTAGGTAAGTAATAGCATTATTATATCCAAGTTTGTACTAACAATATGAAATCGAAGTGTGTACTAGCAATATCATATCGACGTGTGTAATAGCAATATCTTAACGAAGTGTGTACTAGCAATATCATATCGAAGTGTGTACTAGCAATATCATGTCGACGTGTGAAATAGCAATATCATACCGAAGTTTGTACTAATAATATCATATCGAATAGTGTACTAGCTATATCATACAAGTGTGAAACAGCAATATCGTATCGAATTTTTACTTGCAATGCAATTCGAAGTGTTAACTAGCAATAACATGTCGAAGTTTGTACTATATATATTTTATCGAATTTTGTACTAGAAATATCATTTCGAAGTGTGTACTATCAATATCATATCGAAGTTTTTACTAGCAATGTCATATCAAAATTTGTACTTGCAATATCATATCAAAAATGTGTACTATCAAAATCATATCGAAGTGTGTAGTAGCAGTATAATATCGAAGTGTGTACTAGAAATATCATATCGAAATTTTCAAAAGAAATATTATGTGGAAGTGTGGACTAGTAATATAATATCGAAGTGTGTACTAGCAATATGAAATCGAAGTGTGTACTAGCAATATCACACCGAAGTGGGTACTAGCAATATCATATCGAAGTTTGTACTAGCAATATCATATCGGAATTTTTACTAAAACTATCAAATCGAAATTTGTACTTGCAATATCGTATCCAAGATTGTTCTTGCAATATAATATCGAAGTGTGTACGAGCAATGTCATATCAAAGTGGGTACTAGAAATATTAGATCGAAGTGTGTAGTAGCAATATCTTAAAGCACTGTGTACTAGATATATATCGAAATGTGAACTAGCAACTTTATATCGAAATTCCTACCTCTAGTATCATATCGAAGAGTGTACAAGGAATATCATATTGAAGTGTGTACTAGCAATACCATATCGAAATTTGTACTAGCAATATCATATGGAAGTGTTTACTATCAATTTCATATCTACGTTTGTACTAGCAAATTCATATCTTAGTTTGTACTAGCAATATTATATCGAAGTGTGTACTAGCAATATCATATCTTAGTGTGTATTTGCTATATCATAACGAAGTTTGGATTAGTAATATCTTATCGAATTTTGTACTAGGAATATCTTATCGAGGTGTTTACTATCAGAAGTATATCAAAGTTAGTACTTGCAATATCATATCCAAATTTGTACTAGCAATATCATACCGAGGTGTTTACTAGCAAATTGAAATGTTGTTGTGTAATAGCAATATTATATCCAAGTTTGTACTAGCAATATTGTATCGAATTTTGTACTAGAAATATCTTGTCGAATTTTGTACTAGCAATATCGTATCGATGTGGGTACTAACAATATCATATCGAAGTGAGTACTAGCAATATCATATCGAAGTGTGAATAAGCAATATCATATCTAATTTCTATATACAAAATCAAATCGAAGTGTTAACTAGCAATATTATATCGAAGTGTGTACCAGCAATATTTTATCAAAGCTTGTACTTGAAATATCATATCGAATTTTTTACTATCCATATCATATCTTAGTTTGTGATAATATTTTCATATCAAAGTTTTTACTCACAATATCATATAGAAGTGTGTACTAGCAATATCATATCGACGTTTATACTAGAAATATTTTAACGAAATTTGTACTGGCAATGTCATATCGAAGTGTGTACTATCAATATCATATCGAAATTTTTAGTTAAAATATCATATCCAAGTTTGAACTAGAAATATCATATCGAATTTTTTTGCAAGCAATATCATTTCGAAGTGTTCACTAGCAATATATTATCGAAGTTTGTACTAGAAATATCAAATCGAATTTTGTACTAGCAATATCATATGGAAGTGTGTACTAGCAATATCATATCGAAATATGAACTTTCAATAACATATCAAAGTTTCTACCAGCAATATAATTCCGCAGTTTGTACTACTAATATCATATCGAAATTTGTAGTAGGAATATCATATCGAAGTGCGTAATAGCAACATCATATCGAAATATGTATTTGCAATATCGTATCGAAGATTGCACTAGCAAAATCATATCCAGGTTTGTAATTGTAATATAATAACCAAGTGTTTACTAGCAATATCATATCGAAGTGTGTACTAGCAATATCATATCTAAGTTTTTAATGAAATATCAATTCGAAGTGTTTACTAGCATTATCATATTGAAATTTTTTTCGAGAAATATCATATCGAAGTTTGTAGTAGCAATATCATATCGAAGTGTGTAATACTAATATGATATCGAAATTTGTATTCTCAATATCGTAGCGAAGTTTGTACTAGCAATATTATATCGAAGTGTGTACTAGCATTATCATATCGATGTTTGTTCTAGCATTAACATATCGAAATTTGTACTAGCAGTAGCTTATCAAATTATGGACTGGAAATATCTTAACGAAGTATGTACGAGCAATATCAAATTTAAGAGTGTACTAGCAAAATTATATCGAATTGTGTACGAAAAATATCATATCGCAGTGTGTATTAGCAATACCATATCGATGTATGAACTCGCAATATCATATCGAAGTGTGTACTTGCAATTTCATGTCTAAATGTGTAACAGAAATATCATATCGCAGTTTGTACGCTTCATATTTTATCGAAGTGTGTATTAGGAATACCATATCGAATTGTGTACTAGCAATATCATATCGAAATGTTTTATTGCAATATCAAATCTAAGATTGAACAAGTAATATCTTATTCGAAGTGTGTACTTGCAATATTAGGTCGAACTTTATACAAAGAATGTCATATCGAAGTGTGTACTAGTTATATCATATCGAGTGTGTAAAGCAATATATTAATCGAAGTGTGAATTTGCTCTATTATATCGAAATTTGTATTGGAATATCATATCAATATTTTTACTAGCAATAACTTATCGAAGTGTGTACTAGCAATATCATATGTAATTTTGAATTAGTAATATCATATCGATGTGTGTACTAGCAATATCATATCGAAGATAGTAATAGCAATATCATACGAAGTATGTAGTCGCAATATCATATTGAAGTGTGTACTAATCATATCATATTGAAGGGTGTACTAGCAATATCATAAAGAAGTGTGTACTAGCGTTATTATATCGAATTGTGTACTATCAATATAATCGAAGGTTTTACTAGAAATATTATATCGAAGTGTGTACTAGCAATATCATATCGAAGTTTGTACTCGCAATATCATATCGAAATGTGTACCAGCAATATCATATCGAAGTTTGTACAAGCAATATCATTTCGAAGTGTGTACTAGTAATATCATATCGAAGAGTGTACTAGCAAAATCATATCGAAGTGCGTACTAGCAATATCATATCAAATTGTGTACCATCAATATCATATCGAAGTGTGTACTAGCAATAACATATCGAAGTGTTTTCTAGCAATATTATGTCGAAGTCTGTACTAGCAAAATAATATTGAAAGTCTTACTAGCAATATCATATCTAAAAGGATACTAGCAATATCATATCGAAGTGTGATTATCAATATCATATCGAAGAGTGTAATAGAAATATCATATCGAATTTTTATTAGCAATATCATATCGAAGTGTATACTAGCAATATCATATGTAAGTTTGAACTAGTAATGTCATATCGAAGTGTGTACTAGCAATATCATATCGAAGATAGTAATAGAAATATCATACTAAGTATGTACTAGCAATATCATACTTAAATGTGTACTAGCCATATCATATTGAAGTGTGTACTAGCAATATCTAATTGAAGTGTGTATTAGCAATATTATATCGAATTGTGTACTAGCAATATCATATCGAAGAGTGTACTAGAAATATCATATCGAAGTTTTTACTAGTAATATTATATCGAAGTTTGTACTAGCAATATCATATCGAAGTTTATGAAAGCATTATCATATCGAAGTATGTTTTAGCAACATCATATCGAAATTTGTACTCGCAATATCATATCGAAGTGTGTACCAGCTGTATCATATCGAAGTTTGTACTAGCAATATCATTTCGAATGTGTACTAGTAATATCATATCGAAGTGTGTACTAACAATATCATATCGAAATG